>Ga0307515_10006713_pt1 | contig 22917 bp, 1 predicted proteins | sample 17_EM_MG_FD_194513 | JGI IMG/M metagenome (GOLD analysis project Ga0307515, IMG submission 194513) | Populus trichocarpa ectomycorrhiza microbial communities from riparian zone in the Pacific Northwest, United States - 17_EM | ecosystem: Host-associated > Plants > Roots > Unclassified | place... | reverse complement strand
CCCCGTTGATGTAGTATGGATGCTATCTGGAAGTACTACCTCTCACGTTTCCCTTGGGGGTTTTTTGTTCACCTAAAAAAATGGGTTTTTCTCAGTAAATATTGAGTTTTTACCATAGGAATTAGTCTGCGTGGACCCATTAGGGGGACCGGGTCGGACGGTAAATTGAATCTATTATTAATATAAACAAAGGGCCTTTCTATAAAAGGAAGAAAAACGCACCTATACTTTACCTAGACGCCTAAATATAAGAAGGCATTCTAAGACCTTAAAAATGCCTTTACCAAAGCACCTATCCTAGCTTACTTTATACTAGGATAATAACTCTATCTTAAAACTAACTCCTTAGACTATGTTAATGTAGGCATTGTTTTCTAAATAGGTAATAACAGTCTCCTTTACCTAGTCACATTCTACTCGTCTAAGCTTATACTATAAGAGTATAACTATAAGATCTATAATAAAGAACTTCTTATAATTATATAAGCGTTTAAAGAATTTTAACTAGAACTCTTCTTAGTAGAGCCTAACTAGCTAACTAAAGTCCTTACGGACTATCGCAACTTTAAGTACTTTATAACTATAAAGTAGCTAAATTAACGCTAAGTATATTAGAACAAGTTCCTCTCTAGTTTTAACTTTAAAATTATATATAAACTAGGAGTATAAAGTACTAAACCTAATAGCCTAATACGCCGCTTATAAGACCTTCTTTAGTCTAAAAATAACCCCTATAATTAGTTCTAATAATAAATAATCCTAAAAGCATAAAATTTAGCCCTAGGTATACTACCTATAATAAAGCTAACTATACCTTAGCTTTATACCATAAAACTAAAACTACCTCCTAAAATTAATAAGCTTATTACTACGGTATATAATATCTCTATTAACCTATTACTATATTAACTTATTACTATAAAGACTGTTAGCGCTTATACGCTACCTACTAACCTCTAAAGCTTAGGCTAGATTAATATAATAGCCTTAAAAGCAAAAGAGCATAGGCTCTATTATAGAGGCCGCCTATTTATCCCTAACTTAGAAAATCTATAATAGCAACTAATCTAAATAGCCTATAACCTCCGATTAAGCGGCTACCTAGGTAAAAAAGGAACCTATAAGCGTTTTAGCTAATATTACTTCTAGCTAAAAATAATAGACATAATTAAATACTTTATAGGCGCCTATTACGGTTATAAGCGCGCTAAGGCCTTTAATATAAAGTACTAAGAACTACTACACCCTCTATTAATACCTATACGATAATAGGCAGATATCGCTATAGATTTCATTATTAACCTACTACCCTATAAACGATATAGCTATACCTATAAGAATACCCTTATAATAATATACTAACTTATAAAAGAGCGCCACTACGTCCTAACTAAAGGTGTAGCCGTTAGCGACGTTACTAACGCTTTCCTCTATAAAATCTATTAACTATATAGGTTACCTAACTTAATTACGTCTAACTAAGGCATATAATTTAACTCTAATATATAGAGACAAATCTGCTAACGCCTTAACATCTCCGTTAAGATATCTATATCCTTCTACTATAAAACTGCTAAGTAACTAAAAAACGCTAATACTAGTATAGAAGCGTACCTATAATAGGTAGTCGCCTATAGTTAAAATAACTAAGTAAATTACCTCCTACTAAATAAATTTGTAGTAAATAATTACGTCTTAACCACTATAGGACTTACCCCATTCTTTATAAATAAGGGTTATTACCCCTAATCTGGCATAAAGCCACTAAAACCTATTAATAAGAAACTGCTATATAGAAAACGCCTTAAGATACTACTTGCTAACCAGTATATAGACCGTATATTATGGACGCTTTAAGTACAATATTATAACTACTTGGGGAAGAGTTAGAAGAAGCTAGTTAGTTAATTTAGGCACGGTCCAGAATGGAACCAGTAGAGCTATGTGACGAGGAATGGTAACCAAGGTCATGTAATATAATCTATATAATCTATAGGATCTATATAATCCGTAATAGAGCAGATAGAGTATACGTATATTATATATAAGAAGGATTTTATAGGAGTACGGTTGTATATTTAAGGACCCTTAGTCCCTACCTAGATAGTTCCTTTCTTGTAGTAATTCTTAGAATACAATTAGAGTTAATCTATTAGGCAACCACTCCACCAGTTATTATTACTTATTAACCCCTATACTTACATCACCTATATACCTAGCCCAATAACGAGCCCATCGTAGTTCTTACTACAAGGTTCCGTTACACAATTACTACCTAGTTATAGTAACAGTACAAAAGGTCGAATAATATGCCACCAAAAGCAGCCACCATAACGCCATTGACGGCGGCAACTATATTAGGATCAGGTAACGACACTAGTATAGCAGACACTAATTTATAGCAACCTATAACGGTCGGACAACTATAAGAGATAGTTAACCAGCTAATAGAAAATAATACAATGTTGGAAAATAGGATTAACGGGATAGGCGCAGTAAAGGTTAAGTTACTATTAATTAAAAGATTCTTAGGAGAAAGATCGAAGCTTAAAGGATTTCTTACGTAAATGCACTTTAAGGTCGCGCAAGAGGGAGCTAAGCTAGCAACACCTATGGATTAAATAGCATACGCAGGATTGTTCTTAACAGGAAGGGCACTTAAATAGTTTAAGCCTTACCTTATAGAAATCTAGGTAAATGGAATAACGACTATAAACTAAGAGGTATAGTTTATATTCTTAAGCTAGAATGGATTTATAGAAAGACTTATATAAATATTTAGAGACCTAAAGGCAGTAACTACGGCAGAAAGAAAACTCCAAGACATTACGTAACGAACCTTAGCAATTAAATACACAATACAGTTCTAAACGTTAGCAATATAAGTTAAGTAGAATAATAGGGCGCTTATGGCATAGTATAAACAGGGACTTAAGGCTAAAGTCTAGGACGTAATTATTCTAATAGAAGATATAGATACCCTAAGGGAACTAATAAATTAGGCGATTAAGATTAACAATTAGATCTACTAAAGGGAATAGACCAAGTAAGGTTAGGATAGAGTTCTATAGTTATATAAGGCGCAGAGTACGTAACAACTAAAGCTAAGTTAAAAATCGTAGTATAGCGCAGAGCTAATAGACCTAAGTAGTACTAAAGAAGCCTATATAAAATGGAGCAAAAAACTATAGAAACCTAGAGGTTAAGGATCTAGTAATTATAGGACTAAGGAGTAGAGGCTAAACCAGGAATCTTAGTAGCAGAAGACGTTTAGGCGAACTCTATAGCAAGAAAAATAGTTTAAAGAGGGAGCTTATATAAATTGCGGAATAAGATTATTATATTAGAGACTATAGAAGTAGGCAGAGTTACTATATAGTAAAAGGCATAAAACTAGCAAACAATATATATATATAGAGGGACAATAATATACTACAAGGAACAAAAGAGTATTTAATTAAAAGTTTCGCGTTTTATTATAATAACGCATACTAAATTTATAAGGACGCTAAGTACGGCGTAAGCTATTAGCTATAGGAGCCATACTTAATAGAGTGCAAAGGAACTAATAAACTAGTTCATAAATTAGACATTAAAGACAATAAATTTAATAAAGGCGAAACATTTTATAATAATAAGGTAATAAGGGCGGTTTACTAGGAATACGTAGCTATTAGAGATATTATACTAGAGGTAAAGGATAATTCCACTATAGAATAGGGAACAATAGTAGGGATTAAGACCCTACTAGATATAATATCTATTGCTTTATAAGACGCAAGAGAAGTAGGATAGTAAGCCAATTCAGCACTTAATAAAGGCAAAAGGCTAAAAGCTTAAGATTTTTAAGACAAGATAAGAGACGACTAAGATTCTTAAGACGAGATAAGGTAAGCTTAAGGACTTATAACAGACGATAACCAATAGAGTAGAGTAACAGCTTAGTTTAAAGATATATAAATAAGCTTAGGACGAAGTTTCCTATAGGCATAAGACTCTTAAGACAAGATAAGTAAGATTTAAGACTCTTAAGATGAGATAAGAACACTAAGTAAGCCTAGTTAGACTAAGGCTAGAGCTAGGCTCAAGTTAGAAGTAAGCTTAGGATTAAAGAATTTAAGGGGCTAAGAATTTGGAGAACAAATTAGGACACCTACAGATAAGAAGTAAGGAGCTTCCTTATAAATTAAAGAATTTGCAATATAAATAGCAACTAGACTAAAAGATAGAAATATAGACCTAAAGGACTTACTAGTAGAATATAGCGTTCGGACTAAAGATTAAAAAGTTAATATTAAGATTAAGAAGTAAGAGAACTTTAAGGATTAAAACGCAAGATATAAACTAAAGGAAACTATAGAAGAGTTTAGATAAAGAATTATCGTATAGCAAAAATAGAAACTAGATAAGAGATCTAGTATAGTAGGATATATAAGGGATAGAGCGCTAGTACGCAGAATCACTAATAGGCCTAGGGCAGGCACACTAAAAGCTAAGTAGCTTACTAAACTGGAAAACAAGGAAGATCTAGGGATCCCTACTAGGTTTAAAGAACAATATATAAAGGGCTGTCACAATATAGTAATAAGAAGATACTTCCTTACGGACAAGCTATATATACTCTAGCAGCTATACCAAAAGTAGTATAGGCAGAGGCACAATAATAAGTGGGAAGATTTCTATATATAGTTAGATGAAAAAGTTATCTAAGACCACCTAATTACGGAAAAGGCTATAAATTATATTAAAGGAGCCTTAATTATAATGTTAAAGGATCTAGAGGAACGATTAAAGGACTAGAGAAGCGAGAGACGCATTTTAGTACCTATGAATAAAGTTATAACGTTTAGATCAGTATAATAAAGGTTTAAACTTAAGGATAAAGACGAGCTAAGAGTTGACCTAAAGCACCTAGCATACTATACGCTATTATAGATTGTATGCGTGGATAATATATATAAGATATATAAGAATCTAAAGGAAAAGAATTAGAAGTACCCTATAAGGATATATTAGATAATAGATAAGCAGTAATATAGGAATGCTAAATATATACATAGCTAGCATCTAGCAGAAGTTTAGGAGTTAGGCAACTTAATACTTTAACTAAAAAGATTCCTTATAGAAGAATACTTAGATAGATAATAGTAGTAGAAATACCTAAAGAATATATATCTATAGTATATTAAAGATAAAAAGCGAACTAGGTATTAGCTAAAGAATAAGTTAAGTATAGTAGGATTAAGCAGCTAATAATTAGGAAAAGTGGAGGCCTATAAAACTAAAGGGAGTTAGTAGTAGAGCCTTAGACCCTTAAAGGAATTTAAGGATAACACCTAAATTTATAAGTTAAGTAGTAAGATTAGTAGTTTAAGGCGCTAATAGATAGTAGAGTAACGCAGAACTATATCTTACTAGCAGTAGTTAAAAGAATGGGTTTACCGCATAGATAGAAGAAGTAATCTTACCTATTAGTTACGATTTTAGAAGATCTAATAGCCTATAAAGGAGGGATTATTAATCTTAAAACAGGACCTATTTAGATAACTATTAAAGGGAGATAGATTAAGATATCTTTTAATATCCTACCATTAGGACAGGATAAGGCAGTATTAGGCATGCCTTAGTTATAGGAATATAATCTAAGAATTAATTAGATTATAGGTTAGGTTAATATTAAAGATACTTAATACCGCAAGATATAATAATAAGCTAAGCTAGTATAGTACTAAGTAAAAGCAACCTATAAAGAAATAGAAAAAGGACTAAGTTACGTACTAAAGAGATACCATAAGTATAGTAAGAAACTATAGTTACTAAAAAGTAAGAAGCTATTAGAGTATATAGCATAGGACTATAAGATAGAATTAAAACTAGGAATAAGTTTAAGGTTCTTTCTAATCTACAAGCTTACTAAAGCATTAAAAGAGTTTATTTAGGAAAACTTATAAAAGGGATATATTAAACCATTGCAGTTATTAGCGGGATATCCAGTACTGTTTATACTAAAGAAAAATGGCAAGCTAAGGCTATATATTAACTATAGATAGTTAAACAGCATTACCAAAAAGGATAAGTATTCTTTACCCTTAATTAGCAAAATTTAAGATAGGATAGGTAACGCGTAAATCTTTACAAAGATAGATCTAAGATAGGCGTACTATTAGATCTAGATCAAGGAAGGCGACAAATAAAAGGCAGCCTTTAGGTTAAAGGAAGGACTATATAAACTATTAGTTATGCAATTTAGGCTTATAAACGCACTAGCAACGTTCTAGAAGTATATTAATAATATATTAGGAGAACACTTAGATAAATTTATTATGGTATACCTTAATAATAATATTATCTATTTAATAACTAAGGAAGAATATAGGGAACACGTTAAATAGGTTTTAAAGAGACTATAAGAAGAATAGATGCTAGTAGTAATTAAGAAATGCGAGTTCTTTACCAGGAAGACCAATTTCGTTAAATTTATTATTAAACTAGGCTAACTTAGCATAGATCTAAAGAAGATTAAGGCTATAATGAATTGGTAAGAACCAGAGAACGTTATGTAGTTAAGATTATTCTTAAGGTTTTGCAATTACTATAGAAGGTTTATAGTACAGTAGTTAAAGAACGTTAAGCCGCTTACGCGACTAATAAAGAAAGAAGAACTATAGGCATGGGGAAAGGAGTAGTAAGAATTATTTAAAAAGATTAAGGAGATGTTTACCTAGGAGCTAGTTTTTAAAATCTATTAACTAGGACTAGAGACGGTTATAAAAATAGATGTATTAGACTATATACTAGGGGCGTACTTTATATAGAAATATTAAGATAGATAGCACCTAGTAGTATACTATAGTCGAAAAATAATACCACTAGAGTTAAACTATAACATCTATAATAAGGAGTTATTAGGTATAGTTATAGCATTAAAGAAATAGAGAGCATTCTTATAAGGTATAGAGAAACTATTTATAGTTAAGATAGATTATAAGAACCTAATAGGATTCCTAACAATAAAGGAACTTAACTAAAAATAGGTTAAATGGGTAGAGATGCTTATAAAATACCATTTTAAGATTTAGTATACTAAAGGTATAGACAACATATAAGCAGATGCTTTAAGTTAAAAGGCTAAACTATAAAATAAAGAAAAGCTATTAGGGGCTTTACTATAAAAAGACATAGACGGACTAATTAGGTATAATTATCTAAAAATCGCAGCAACTTAAAAGAGTAATAGACTAGAGAAGATTTATAAGTTACTAGAGAGCTTTTAGGTATAGAGAATTCTAAAGGTATAGCTAGAAGATCTATAGATGGATATATATAAAAACCGAGAAGTAAAGTATATCCTAAGAAGTATAGCAGAGCAATTTATAGAAGAATTCTATAAGGGATTAACTTAAGGATACAACAGAGCTATGGGCTTAGTGTTAAGACTCTAAGAGGAGTATATTATTAATAGAATTTAGAGAATAGCTAGAAAGGTTATAAAGGAATATCTAGATTGCTAAAGGAATAAACTAATAAGGTATAAGCTATATAGAGGGCTATAACCTATTAAAACACTAGAGAGACTATAGGAGGTTATATTATAGGACTTTATTATTAAGTTACTAAGGTTAAGAGACCCTATTACCAGATAGGATTATAACGCAATTTTAGTAATAGTAGATAAGCTTATAAAGTGGGGATACTTTATAGCATATATAGAAGAAATCTTAGCGGAAGATATTACTAGAATCTATATTAAAGAAGTATTTATAAGATATAGAGCACTAAGTAAGATTATATTAGATAGAGATCTAAGATTTATAGCAGTATTTTAGAAGGTATTCTTAGCGGAATAAGAAGTTAGAGCAGTAACTTCTACTATATATTATCCGCAGACAGACGGCTAAATAGAAAGATTAAATTAGATACTAGAGTAGTATTTAAGGCACTATATTAATTACGCATAAAATAATTAGGTATCGCTATTACTAATTATATAGTTTATATATAACGCAACACCTTAAGAAGGAATAGGTATATTACTATTTAAGGCAAATTATGGATATAAGCTAAAAACATTATTATTACTATAGTAAGTAAAGAAAATAAGTAGTACAGCTAAAGAAAGAATAAAGATGTTAATAAATCTTTATATAGACCTTATAGAATTAGTAAAGAAGGTATAAAAAAGAATAAAAAGGTACTATAATGCTAAGAGATCTAAGGGACTAGATCTTAAGAAGGGAGATAAAGTATGGCTACTATATAAAAATTTTAAGAGTTAATAACTAAGTAAGAAGTTAGACCACGTTAGACTAGGACCTTTTAAAATTATATAGAGAATTTCACTAGTTACGTTTAAGTTAAACCTACTAGCTAGAATAAAGATCTACCCTATACAGCATATTATAATGCTAAAGCCAGTATACGGAAATATTAAGCTATTAGTCTATAAAGCAGACATGTATAGAGAATAAAAAGAAGACAAATAGTAAGTTTTAAAGATTGTTAGCTATAAGGATATTAACAATAAAATATAGTATAAGGTTAAGTAAATAGGCTATAATAAGACTACCTAGGAGCTACTAGAGAATTTAAAGAATACTATAAGAAAGGTATAGGAGTATCGGAAGAAATTAGGTTAAGCAGTATTAATAAAAAAAAATTGCTAAAAAATAAGTTACCTAAGGGGGACCTAAGAAGAGCAGTTGCCAAATTACTTAGATCTATTTCCTTTTCTGTTAGAAGAGAATCTGTTTTTTTATTACTAAGTTCCTATAAACCCTATTCTATAAGTTTCCACTCCTTAAAATAAACCTTCTTATGCACTTTCTTAAGATGGATTAACTAAGCGGACGCCGCAAGATAAGACTTAAGGGCCTGTTGCTAAGCTTCGGCAGCCTCTTATTTAGTATTATAAAAACAGTACAACTCCGCCAGAGTAATAGATAGTTTATTATCTAGCTATATAGCAGCAGATTAAATATAAAACCCTAAGACAAATTAATTAGGGAACTAGACAACTATTAAAAGTAATAGGTTATGTATATTTAGTATTAGAGATAAAGCAAACGTTATAGAACGAATAAATATTCGCTTTAGTGCACTTTAAGTAAGAGGACGGTTATTGTAAAGATAGGTTCGCTAACGTAATATAAACTAGCCCCTCTTTTAAACAACAAGAATATAGAGACGGTATAATCTCACTAAGAGACAATATTATAGCTATAGTACGAATACAACAAGCAGTTAAGGAAGAAGAAATTACTTTAGGTATAATAAGTAATAATATTAACTAAATTAATTAAATAGATATTACACCTTTAGTAAATAACTTAGAGATATTAGGAATCTTTAAGAATAAAGATAAAGAGGAGGGAGATAGTGTTACGGACGCTTTAAATATAATATTATAACTACTTAGGGAAGAGTTAGAAGAAGCTAGTTAGTTAATTTAGGTACAGTTTAGGATGGAACTAGTAGAGCTATATAATAAGGAATGGTAACTAAGGTTATATAATATAATCTATATAATCTGTAGGATCTATATAATCTATAATAGAGTAGATAGAGTATATATATATTATATATAAGAAGGATTTTATAGGAGTACGGTTGTGTATTTAAGGACTCTTAGTCCCTACCTAGATAGTTCCTTCCTTATAGTAATTCTTAGAATACAATTAGAGTTAATCTATTAGGCAACTACTCTACTAGTTATTATTACTTATTAACCCCTATACTTGCATCACCTATACACCTAGCCTAATAACGAGCCTATTATAGTTCTTGCTACAAGGTTCCGTTACACCGTATAAAAAATCCACTTAACTACTATAAGAGAGAAATGGCCTAGGCTTAAGCAAAGTAGGCCTATTTTACTAACTATTATAAAACGCCACTACTAGAGATACGTGTTAGCGACTAGATATAGCTAGATATATATAATATCTCTATATAAAGGCCTATTGTAAGGGTTATTTTAGCCCTTACTCAGCTATATCGCCTAGGGGCTCTTAGGGGTCGCTAAGGCTAGCCTTTAGCTAGCCCTTGGCACCTCCTTATAAGCACCTTAGGCTTACAGCCCTTTCCCTCCTTATCGATTCGTCTCTGTACTAGGCTATTACCTACCCTTATTACTATATCGTCCTCTTCTATCAACTCCTTATATAACTCATGCTCGGCTTACCTACTCCCTACTATACACCCTAGTAATACTGCCTTATATTTAAACCAATCCTATACCCTTGCGGGTAGTAGCCTACAGCAAGCCAAGGGCTGCGCCCTTAAGCAATTTCACGATCCTCCATTTTTACCTAGGACGATCGCGTTTACTGCGACATAGTAGGTACACTAGCAGACGCCTAGCAGATTGCATCCGTATAACGGTATTAGAATACGGATTAGGTCCTCTACCTTTACCTAGGACAATCGCGTATGCTATAAAGCAGCTATACCAGCAAGACGTCTGGCAGATCGCATTCGCTTATAGTAGTAGATACGGATTAGAAGATAAGGGAGACGGTAGCTACCTAGCTAAGGGTTAGGGGCTATCCAGATTGTACACAATTATCTCTTAACGCGATTAGTATACCCGTATATAATCGGCAGTATAGCGGTACAGCTCTGCCCCAACGGCGACTTAAAGGTAATTTAATTGCTATCTAAAAGCTTTCTGGCAGGAGTTAAGGGGATCCTATACAATTAAGCTTGTAAACACTCTATAGCTAACCGCGGTTTACTTGCTACAGAGGTCCCACTAATAGAGATTAGAAGGTTGAATATCCTTAAAGAGATATAGCTACCCTAGAGGCTATCCGATTGCTATTTAAGTAGCTATTTAAAGAATTAACGGCTAGTTTTTAAAGCTATAGCTACTACTATACGCTTCCAGATTAAATATAATTAAGGGCTACTGCCTAATTAGCTATAGAGCTGCCGAGACCTAATTATAGGGCGATTGTCTCTTAGAGCTACGGCTTACCTTAAGCTACGGCTTATTAATCCTACGTGATTAACCCAGAGACTCTCCGGTTATCAGCTAAAGGGCTACTAAGACTAAACCGTAGGCGGTTATCTCATTAAGCTACGGCTTACCCCAAGAGCTTCGGCTTAGAGATCCTATATAATCTCGCAAGCTACTGCTTACTTTAAGAGCTATAGCTTGCCTAAGAGAATAGCAGCAGCTTAAAGATTGTACGCAATCATCTTTCTATAAGGCTTTGGTCGCTCTAAGAGCTCCAGCTTATATTAAGAGCTACAGCTTACCTAAGAGAATGGCAGCAGCTTAAAGATCCTACGTAATTATCTTTATAAGGCTTTGGTCGCTCTAAGAGCTCCAGCCTATATTAAGAGCTCCAGCTTGCCCAAAAGAATAGCAGCAGCTCTTAGATCCTATAAGATCTCTTCTTATTACCAATATTACTCCATAATAACAGTATAATTTAAAAGAAAGGAAACACGCGTATAGCTATTTGGCCATTACTTCCTTATAAAAACTAATTGCGCGACTAGGGGAAGGCAATTAAGACGTTAGTTTAAAGTCTCTAAAAAGAGCTACGTCTTACAAAGATTGTACGCGATCTCTCTATAAGGCTTTGGTCGCTTCAAGAGCTCCAGCTTATATTAAGAGCTATAGCTTACCTAAAAGATATAGCAGCAGCTTAAAGATCCTACGCGATCTCTTAATAAGGCTTTAGTCGCTCTAAGAGCTCTAGCTTGCTTTAAAAGCTTATAAGACCCTATCAATATCTCTCTAAACCCCTTCCGGGACGAGCCCTCTATAATCTCCCGCTACTGTAAGGTAATAAAGGGGGCTAACTACAAGAAGGGGGGGGGGTAATATAAGGGATATTCTTGCGATTAAGCCGGCTCCAAGTGGAGACTATCTGGCTGTCAGCTATAGAGCTATTAAGACTTAATCGCAGGTAATTGTCTCCAAGACTATTTGTATATGATTAAGTCTTACCCTACTAGCAGACGCTCTTTTCCTACCTAAAATAGGCCCTTTTTCCTACTGGGTTTTGGCTATAGGTTAAGGTTTTTATTAAGGCTGCTTAGCTAGTCCTTTTCCCCTATTTCTTTATTCCCCTATATAAGCAAGGCTTCTACACTACTTACCTTTCTATATATAGAATTAATCTATTAGGATATAGGCTAGGGGCTAGCCCTAACTAAGGGGGGGGCAATATAAGAGTTATTTTGGCCCTTACTTGGCTGCATCGCCTAGGGGCTCTTAGGGGTCGCTAAGGCTAGCCTTTAGCTAGCCCTTAGCACCTCCTTATAAGCACCTTAGGCTTACAGCCCTTTCCCTCCTTATTAGTTCGTCTCTGTACTAGGCTATTACCTACCCTTATTACTATATCGTCCTCTTCTATTAACTCCCTATGTAACTTATACTCGGCTTACCTACTCCCTACTATATACCCTAGTAATACTGCCTTATACCTATAAAGTTACTTAATTATAAGAACCTTAACCCCTATTTAATTAAATAAGTTATTAATAGGGGAGCTGTATATAAGCTAGAACTCCTACCTACCCTAGCTACCCGTAGAATATAGCCTATATTTTACCTATAGCTATTATACCTCTATTAGCCTAACCCCCTACTAAGGCAGATATAGCTTAAACCCCTACTAGTACTAATCTAAGATAAAAATAAAGACAAGAACTATAAGGAGTGGACTATTAAACAAATTATTAACTCTAAATACTTTAGTAAAGGTAGAGGACTATAGCTTTACTATAGAGCTATATATATAGGATTTAATATAGATTAGCTAGAATAGCAACTATAGGAAGACTTTAAAAATGTAAAGGATTTAATTAGTAACTTTTACTACGCGAACCTATAAAAACTAGGCTTAAGCAGAGATTTTATACCTAATCCTCTATAGGAGCCCTTATAGAGTTAAACCGTTATATATTACCACGTAAGGGCAAATTACCATTAAATTACTATTAGATTATAGTAAAGTGCAATTATATAACCAGAATATCGTTAAGATATCTAGGAACTTTAACTAGCGGTTAAAGTTATCTAATTAGTCGGATTCTTAGATGCCAAGCCTTATTATATAATATTATTAAGCCTTTAGTAATACCCCTCTTTTCTTCTTTTCTATACCTTAAGTATCCCTTTTATATATATATAGTAACCACAGCGTCGCTAGAGCTCCGCCTCTATAGAAGGGGAGGTAGTGTTATAAAACCCCACCGTAGGGGCCTCTATAGGAGAGCCTTGTACTCTTATATACACCTCACGTATAGCTTATATTAGCTACGCGTAGGTATATTACCTCCTTACGCCCTCAATCCTTATAATTAATCGCGTAACGTTTTATAGACTTTTCGAATATATACGCTTTATAGCCACTACCCCTGTCTTATAATAAGACTTTAGTATAATTATAAGCATTAGGATAAGTATTTTAGAGTAGGCAATAAGGTTCTATTATATTTAATAAATATTAAGACCTATTAACTATTAAAGAAGCTTAATATAAGATACCTAGGTCCCTTTTAAGTTAAGAAACGAATTAGTAAGATAGCCTACTGTCTTTAGCAACCTCTATTTATAGCCTATATATATCTAGTGTTTTATATAAACCTACTAAAGCTATAGCATAAACTATTATTAGAAAAGAACTTCCATCTAGGCCTAATTAAATACCCTAAGGTAGTAGGCGAGTGGTATAAGGTTAAAGCTCTATTATATTATAAGTTTATTAAAAATAAGCTTTAATATAAAGTTAAATAGCTAGGCTATCCTACTAAGGACTCTATATAGGAACTAGATAATTACCTTAATCACTATAAAGATATTAGGTGACGAAGTCACCTCACCTATATATATTATTCCGTATAGCCGTACCTGGCGTTAAGCTAGTCACTTGCTTACCTTTTATAGGTTTATATAGCTAAGTAATACGGAGCTTATCACCTTACAAAAGATATTCTAAAAGAATATTGGGACTAAGGTCTATAATCTATAAATTACAGAAAGCGCTTTAATATTATAATATTATTACAACCTATAAAAAAATGCTTATAGAAGGCCATAAGAGGCCCTAAAGAGTAAATAGGTTAAATTAGATATAAAATAGATAGGCTCTAGAAACTATAGAGATAGGGCTATAACCTAAGGCAGGATAGGTTCTTAGCCTTTTTATATATATAGCATAGAGTTAATAAGGCATTTTGCTAGAATTATATCCCTATTTATTTATTTATATTAGGAATATTATTCCTAGGGCTCCTAAGCCCTTTTTAAAAGCCTTATAAGGCCTTTCTAAGCACCTAATTAAGGTCTTTAATTACTACTATATATAAGAATAAATCCTAAATACCTAATTTAAAAAGCTACTATACCTTATCCTTAGAAGTAGGATTAGTATCTATTAGGCCACTAAGTAATGGCTAATAAGAATAGGATTTAAACCCCTAAGTAGGGGTAGGATAATAAGGTATAGCTAAGGTAGAAATTCTTAAATGCTTAGTATTAATATTAGGTCCAAACTAATACTAATAAAGCTCTTATAGCGTAAGCTTATAGTTAATAAAGATACGCTTAAGCTTAGAATAAATAAAGACGTTGGCTAGCTAGTATAGTTTAGAACTACTAAGACCTTGCTATAGTAACTATTAGTTACCTATTTACTAGGTACCTAAAGGGTAACCTACCTAATAACGTATTATATTATACTTTTTTAAAACTTAATATATATATATATAAACTTCTTTCTACAATAGACGGCGACCTTTTTCTTATTACCCCTATCCTTTATCCTATTATAAGGGAAAATTATTACAGTCACCTTAGGTTGCCCTTAAGATAACCCCTAGACGCCCCTTAAATGGTTACCGGTCACGTACTAAAGGCATATACCCGTAGTATATAGTCTCTACAATCCTAGAGGTGTTAGATAGTTTATATAAAGCTATTTATTAATAAAATGGGTTAATTAATTGATTTTAATCGTGTTTTAATGGTTTTTTATAACCTAGGGCCCCTAGGCTTAAACGAAGATATTTATAATACATGTGACCTATACATATAACCCGTGTATATCCTACGCCACTAAGAATATAGATTATCTAATATACCCCCTTAGCTTTAACCTGGTTAAGGACGAAGCTAGCCACCTTCTTATATCTATCTATCGTTAATTAAACCGTAATCTCATCTAAATCCTTCCTTCTCGCCCTAACCTTCTCCCTTAGGTCCTCCAGTTGCTTCTCCTTATTCAGCCACTCCTTAATATTTACTATTCTGATTATATTAACGAAGCTTTTAAACCTCTACTTAGGCAGGGCCTTTATAAGTCCATTAGCAATTATCTCCTTTATTACTTTCTATTATAATAGCACTCGTCTTATTACGTATTCTTAACGCAACCAGTATTAATAGATATTAACATATCGGAGCTTCGTAATTAGCTTTGCCGTGTCTTCTATAATTAGTTAAAGTGTCTAGATATTATTGTAGTTAATAATTAAGGGCTTATTTAGGTGTAACGTTATTGCTTTAAATAGCCTACTAATAAAGATAGCTTTCTTTACTATCTATAATAGGGCTAATAACTCGGCTTCTGTGCTTAACGTTATAATAATACCCTACTTATTTGCTCTCCAGGTAATTGGTCCCCTAAATAGCTTTATAATATATCCTTATAAGCTCTTTCTATTAACAGAGTTATTTATAAATAATGCGTTGCTAGCACAGATAAATAATTGCGCTTTACTTCTACCATCTCCTCCGTTATCTCGTCCTTTATTACATATTCCTTTATCTCTCCCTCTACCGTTCGTTTCTTCCTTATCTCCTCTATAGTAAATTACTCTACTCCTCGTGCTATATAGGTACTAAATCACTCTGTTTACCGCTTAATAGTGCTTATAGCTTAGGTTCTAATTAAACCTTACTAGCCGTAATACTATAAAAGTAACACCTAAACGCGTTATAGTAGCTATATAGAGTACTAAACCCATTTTTCTCTAATATAGTATTATAGAAGCTAGTAGGGATATAGGACGGACTAATAGGTCTATATTAGGGGACGGACACATTAGACGGATTAATTAGTAAGCGGTAGAAAAGAGTTCTAGTTCTACCATAGGAGTATCTAAAAGACGCCCTTTAAGATCTATCTTATACTAATTAGCTATCTTCTTAATATAGGCTTTCTAGGATAGCTATAGGAGCCTCTAGCTATAATTACGTAGTATATAGATTTCTAGGAACTATTTTAGCTCGCTAAGGGTACTTATCTAATATTCCCTATTTAGCTCCTTAATTGCTTCTTAAGCTTTCTTCTTATCTATCTTTTAGTAGCAGAAGACAATATTATTAACGTAGAAGAAGATAACTATTTTACCTTTTAGTATAACGCACGGCTTTTAAGGAACCTCTTTAAAACCTAATTTGTTTAATAAGCTTATAAGATTCTTTTACTATAATAGAGGGGATCGTTATAGTCCGTAAAGGGCTTTTCTTAAGCGTAGTACTTTATCTGTCTTTCCTTTATTAAACCCTAGCGGTAGCTTTATATAGATAACCTCGTCAAGATCACAATAGATAAATGCGTTAACTATATCTATCTATATCGTCTCTAGGTTAAATTTTGCGGTGATCGCTATTAGGGTCCAAAAGGTCGTACTTACTAATGTAGTAGCTTTCGTAGGTAGGTCTCCTAGGGCCTATTAATTTTCGTATACTACTAAGCGTGCCTTATATTTCTAGAGGAATCCGTACTTATCTATCTTATAAATAAACACCTACATTAAGCTAAGGATCTGCTGTCCCTTTATATGCTTCCTATCTATTTCTTAAAATAACCTTATTTAATAATGAGATTAGAGGTAGGCTCGTTAAGCCTCTTAGAAATAATCTTAAAGAGGATGCGTATTAAGGTTGCGGATTAACTAAGGTAGGGGAGGTAAGTTCTTCCTCTATAATCTAATATTACGTATTCTACCTAATTTCAGCCTACTATCCTTAAGTTAACTATTAAGGTTAAACTTCCTTCCTACTAAAAAGGCGCCTTAATAGGTTAAGGTAATCTTTTCTTTAATAAAGTCTTTAAACCTATTATCGCCGGCTTTCTTAAATAAGTCTTTAACTAGGTTATTAAACACCCCCTAAGTATTAAACCCGTCTCTAGCTCGTTAAGCGACGTCTTAATCTTATATATCTAACTTTATTAAATACTTAACGTAAAAGGCATATAGAGATTCTTTATCTTCTTCCGTTAGAGGTAGCTTATAATATATATCTTTAAGAGCTCTTATAAGCTTAAGGTCTGCTAACTTATTAAAGGTTTATATTAGCTTATTAACGTTATTATCTTCCTCTTAAATTAACGGTTTAAATACTTTTTTAATATCTTCTAGAAGGACCTTATTCTTAGTTTAGTTATTAGGGAGTTAAACCTTCTTAATTAGCGTGTTTAATTTAGCGTGTAGGTCCTTTAAGATGTCCGTTTACTTACCGTTAAAGAATATCTTTTTATTAAAGATAACGTCCCTAGTAAAGATAATAATACCCTTATATAGGATCTAGATCCTATAAATATTAGTAGAGTTATAGCTAATAAGGTAGCTAATATAGGCTCGCGGATCTAGTTTACTTAGCCTTTTCTTCTTTAGCTGGGCGTCCAACGTCATTACGTACGCCCTACAGCCGTAGGCTTTTAGGTGCGCTAGTTATAGTTTTCTTAATCTTTTATTAGCTAGGAAGGTATAGAACCTCTTATATAGCAATTTCCATCTATTACTTTCCCGTGGCGTTTAATCTTAAAGGTAGATTATATAGTTAACTATTTTATTCTATAGATTATATAGTAGATTAGCAGCAATTCTTATTACTTATACTCTCTTAATAATTACACCCCTTAAGCATTTAGTAGTATTATTTTAAGCTTAAGTATATAGCGCCGAAGGCTTAAATATAATCCCTTAAGTCCGTAGCCATTTAAGGGTTCTTCTTCTCCCTAGCTCGTTGTCTAATCTAATAATATTAACTTTAAGGTTATACCTTAGATGAATTTACTAGATAAAATCTTTAAGCACTTATAGTATCTCCTTCTTTTTATTATACGTTGTTATAAAATATAGAAAGGATTTTTTTTAAGAAAGTGTTATAAATAAGCATAACTTATATAAATCCGGTATGCGCTTCCTTAAGGTTAGTCCAGTTAATATAGAGGTTAAGATAGGGTTTATTAATTTTTTATTTTAAGAACCTTCGTAAAACCTAACGCTTAATTTTAGCGAGGCTATAGTATTAATATTTTATTGTCTTAGGGCCTTAAAGCTTAACTCTTAGGGCGTTAACACCTAAATAATAAAGGCTTATAGGTCCTAGATAACTTAGACACAGGTACTATAGTTATATATTACCTTTTACATTTAGACAAATATCTCTTAATAATACTCTACGCTTCTATTAACGGCGTAGTAGTTAGCTTATATTAAACGCTAATAGACTTCCTAGTTATATATACTTAATAGTCTATTATCCATAACGTTCTTCTATTTAATATAGGATTATATTATCTTTCTAAACTAGAAGATTATTGTGTAACGGAATTCCCCAGAAGGTATATATCAGATAAGACAGAAGGAGGTCTTATCTATGTTCCAGAAGGAGGTCTTATCTATATTCTAGAAGGAGGTCTTATTTATGTTCCATCTACGTCCCAGAAGACACGGTTAGACAGATAAGGGGTAAAGGGTTTTGCTAGCGTCTTAGAAAGATTATATAGGGAGCTAGTTCTCCTCTAGAGAAGAACTAGCGATTAGTCTCTAAATAGAAGTGGTTAAAAGCATTTGTCCTTTAATATATGAAACTCATTCTACCTTTAACTTACCTTTTATTTACCTTTAACTTACCTTCTACTTACCGGTAACACTATTAATTAGATAATTATACGTTCCAGTTAAGCTGGCCTCTTATAATTCTAATTACTTACAATCCGTTAGGAACGTACGGCTATTAATTAACGATAACAAACTATACTCCTATACCCTATAAAGCAACGCCCTTACTATAAGAGGCTTAAAGAGTCTCCCCAGAGGAGCGCATTCCCTCTTCCTATAAAGAAGCCACGGCTAGTCCATCTAACCTTACAAAACCCTTAAAAACGATTACCGCTAGGGAGTTATTAGAGCGGTCGCTATACAAAACCCTATAAAAAACAAAGGAGTTAGAGATACGATTAAGACAAGTATATTAAGACTACTAAAAACAATTATAAGGATAATTAAGGAAAGTATAGACACCCTAGATACAAAGCAGACTTAAAGGGATAACGCTATACTATGCTATAACATTAGAAAAACCTAAATTCCGTATAAAGGAACCTAATAAGTACCATAGTAATAGTCTTTGGAACTGTAATTATTTTATCCAATAATACAAAACTAAGTTTCGGCTAGATCTAAAACGTTACTCTAACAAGTATAATCAAACACTAATTACTTCTACCTTCCTACATAGCACTGTTAAGAGTTTATAGATACACTATAAGAAGAAACTTACTACACCCCTTAAATTTAGCGAACTTAGGACCTAGTTAGTTAATTAGGTCCAAGACCCTACTAATTAAGAGATAGACTATAACTAGCGATACCACAACGCTAAATAGCGGGATAGTTAGACTATAGTCTAGTTTATAAACTACTTAAAAGAACTAGAAGATAATATACCCTACTTAGATCTATAGGATAACGCTATATAACTTTACTAGCTACTCACTAAGCTACAGCCTAAGATTTAATAGGCCATATAAGAGAAGGGCGAAATTCCTACCTCTTAAGAAAAGCTTATTTCTAAAGCTACTCGGATTAAGAGTGCTAAAAGAGACTATCTAAGCAAGCGAAAGAAATAAGACGCCAATAATAAAGAGCGTAGGACTAGACCTAGCTTTAATAATAGGGGCAGATTCCAACCTAACCGCTTTACGGAAGGACAACGCAAGCAGGCCTCGCAGCCTTAGAGTAACGCTAGTTAACCCCAAAATAATAATAGATAGAGATTTAATCCGTAGGAGGGGAACCGGGAGATATATACCTGTTATAACTGCGGTAAGAAGGGCTATATAAGCCGCTTCTGCTAGTAAAAGAAGTAAAAGTTGGCTTAATTAGGAAAAGAGACAGCCTAGTAGATCTTTACTCCCTTATACTAGGCCAGTAAAAGAAAGAGGGAGTAAACTGCCGTATAGTTATTCCTGTTTCTATTTAAGTTAATAATAAATAGGTGACGTAAAACTGCCTTATAGACAGCGGCGCAAGTATAGGGTTTATTTCTTAATTACTAGTAAAAGAATTAGATTTAGATCTTAGCGGCTCGCAGGTGCACACTATTTAAAGTATTAGAGGCTACTAGATTCCATACTACAGGGAATAGGCTTTTTCCGTGGCTAGCTAGGACCGCGATAGTCTATAGGACACGTAGGAGATACACTTCTATGCTGTAGAAATTAAGGGGTATAACCTTATTTTAGGATACCTATAGCTTCGCCAAGTTAATCCAGATATTGATTGGCCTTTAGCCTTATATTAACATTAGAAGTCTTAACCGTATATTATAGTTAAAGATTAGGAGACTTTCTTAAACTATATATAAGAAGAAGGGTGGGTATATACTATATATGCCACTCTTAACACCAAGAATGGGGATATAGGATATTTATTTTTGGATATCCGGCTATACGTAGTTAAGGAACTAGAGATTCTATAGGAATATACAGACTTAGAGGATATTTCTAGTAAAGAGGCTGCACAAACCTTATTTAACCCTATATTAGTTAAGTATAAGATAAATATAGGGGACAAACAACCTCCTTTTGGACTACTATATAACCTATTAGAAAATAAGCTGGCGGTACTGCGTTAATATATAGTGGACAATCTTTAGAAAGGATAGATTTAGCCCTCTATAAGCCCGGTAGGGATACCAATTATATTTATACCTAAGAAGGACGGGACCCTTCGCCTCTATATTAACTATTAGGCGCTAAATAAGATTACTATAAAGAATTACTACCTATTACCCTTAATAGGGGAGCTTATTAATAGGCTATTAGGCGCGAAGATATTCACGAAATTGGATCTAAAAGATATATACCATTAAATCCGGATTAAAGCCGGTAATAAGTGGAAAACGGCGTTCCGAATATAGTACGGCCACTTTAAATACCTAGTGATGCCATTTAGGCTTACCAACGCACTAGCGATATTTTAGGCCTATATTAATAAGGCATTGTTAGGCCTATTAGATATAATATGTATAGTCTACCTTAATAATATTGTAGTCTACTCTAATAACTACGAAGTATATACGTACTACATATAAATAGTACTAGAAAGACTACGGGAATACAAGCTCTATATAAACCTAAAAAAGTACACATTCTATACTACTAGCATTAATTTTTTAGGCTTTATTATTAGCGTTAATAAAGTATTAATAGAGAAAAGTTAGGTGGACGCTATTAGGGAATAGCCCTACCCTATAATATTTAGAGAAGTATAGGTTTTCTTAGGCACGGCAAACTTCTACTAAACGTTTATTGTTTACTACTTATAAGTAATACTCCTAATTACCAATCTACTAAAAGGATCTAAAAATGGCAAGAAGTTAGAACCCTTTATATTTAGGGAAGCTACTAAGCAGGCTATAGACTGGTTAAAGGATTTATTTATATCGGCGCCTATTCTAATATACTTCTACTAGGAGCTATATATATATTTTAAAACAAATACATCCGGCTTTACCCTAGGGGCAATTATATCTTAATTAAAAGACGGAAAATAGCATCCTATAGCGTTTTGGTCTAGGAAAATAACCCCTATAGAATAGCGTTATATAACGTATAACTAGGAGTTGCTCGTAATAGTCGCAGTAATAAAGCACTAGTGATATTATTATATAGGAAGTAATTACCCCATTAAAGTCCTTATAGACCATAACAACCTAAAATACTTTATAACTATAAAGGTGTTAAGCGGTCGATAAGCTAGGTAGGCAGAGGCACTATTATAGTACGATTTTGAGATTATATACCGCCCAGGAAAAATAAATCCTGCTAATAGGTTATTAAGACGTTTAGATTACGAGATAGGGAGGATCTAGGACAGTATAGGGGAAATAATCCCTATATTGCAAAATTTACTTAGGAAAAAAGAAGACTCTTTCCCTAGAACTATAGAATTTTATAGCAAGATAGAGGTCCTAGCGATACAGCTGTAAAGCAATATAATTATAGAGCCGTAGAATATAGTTATAGACTAGGTTATAGACTAAGCAGACGTTATAAAGTTGGCGTACCCTAGAATTAGCGAAAATTCTACGAGATATGCTGGAGGTGTCGCGGCACCTTCGACTTAACGGCGTATTAGCTGCGAGTTTTTAGATCTAAGGGAGATAGGCGAGATGCCTATCCGTAGCGTAGCATACTATATAATGGTAGGAGAATCTGCTGGCACTAATAGTTTAAAACGTCTTATACTACGCCTTAAGTTTATAATAGCGGCAGGCGAAATAGAAGTAAGCGATCTATACAAAACCTTTTTAAATCTTCTTCTTTAAGCTTAATAAAGGGACGCCTTTGCCTCTAGGGAGAAGTAGAAAGATATAGTAGAGACTAACTTAGCTGGAGTTACTAAAAAGCTATAATAGCAAGACTAAAAGGGTCTGTTGCGCTTTAAGGGTGCTATATATATCCTAAAGGACCAAGCGATTTAAGATAAAATTCTAAAGGTCTTTTATAATAACCCTCTTAGGGGTTACTACGGTGCTAATAGAACCCTTAAGGCTGTTTAAAGAAAATACTTTTAGGACGGAATGTCTAAAGAGGTTAAGGACTATATATTAAGGTGTAATACGTGCTAAAGGATATAGATATTTAGGTATCGCCCATA
>Ga0307515_10006712_pt1 | contig 22919 bp, 7 predicted proteins | sample 17_EM_MG_FD_194513 | JGI IMG/M metagenome (GOLD analysis project Ga0307515, IMG submission 194513) | Populus trichocarpa ectomycorrhiza microbial communities from riparian zone in the Pacific Northwest, United States - 17_EM | ecosystem: Host-associated > Plants > Roots > Unclassified | place... | reverse complement strand
AAGTGTGTGCAGCAAGTTTGTGATTTTGATAGTGAGGATGGATTAAGCGTAGCTTTGAGCTATGGCTATGATTTTACCAAGATAGAAGAGATGGAGAGGCATATATGTGTTCCCCAAAATGTGCATGGATCAGCATTGGCTTTGCAAGCTTTGCAAATTGTTCCCCATTATGTAGGAGTGATTTACCCCATCACGGATAGTAAATGGGTGGCGCCTATCCTTTTGGTACTTAAAAAGACAGGAATCGCGTTGGAAGAGATTCGGAATGATGCCTATGAGAATGCAAGGATTTACAAAGAAAAAACTAAGAGTTTTCATGACCGAATGATTACAAGAAAAGAGTTTCATATTAGAGACAAAGTCCTTCTTTATCATTCGCGTTTGAAACTTTTTCCTGGTTGGACGACAGAACTCACCGCTTCTGTGGAGTTAGTTGAACCAATCTATGAGGAATGAGCATGCCACATGTCGAGCCAATGACATAAAATAAAAGCACTTACTGGGAGGCAACTCAGCACACAAAAAAGTCAACTTGGCATATATTTGAGAGATTTAAACACATAAGCCCTAAACACATGAGTGTTGGATTGTATATCAATGAGAGGACCTATCACTTTGGCATGACATAGATTTTATTTAAATTCCAATGATCAATTGAGTTTTGAAGTTTGCATGTAAATAAATTCATGAAAATTTGTACTCTTTATCCTTCTTGATTGTATTATTGTTTATAATGCATATATTCTTGGATATTGATGGGAGATTAGGAGATTAGTCATAGTGATTTGATTTAATTTAATTTCAATTTAATGTTACCTATCCTTTCTCTAGGACGAGCAAGAGCTAAGTGTGGGGGTATTTGATGCAACCATATTATTCGATAGTTTCGTCCACATTTAACTAGTTTTTTGCCTATGTTTTATATATAAAATGCCTTGATATTCTTTGTTTTATGTTTTGAAGACACTTTTGGATGAAAGATGCTAAAAGAAGTAAATTGGAGGTAATTGACAGATTTGACCGTCAGTCAATGTTTTGTGCAGAGCGTGAGCTCTAGAGATCGAAATGAAGTGATTCCAGTGGCATTAAAAAGCTAACATCCATACATTTCTCGGCTAACATCCATACATTTCTAGACATATAAGGCAAGAAAATATAATAAGAAAGAGCATGGAAATCACAGCCTTCAAAGTCAAATCTTGCAATCTGTCAGTGTTGACCTTTAGTCATTCCGACTTGAATATCTGGAGCTATAGAAGTCCAATTGATGCAAAATTAATTTTGTTGGATTCCTTACTCAAATCCTATCAACGCTAAACATTTCAGCCAAAAACGATGTCATATGAGGGAGATATGATTTTTCAAAGATGACAATTGAATTTTACGAGCAAACAAGTTTCGTGAAGAAACGAGTCAAAATTACGTTCCGAAGCATCTAAACCGACATCCAAGTTTTTATTTCAGCAATTTAGCTCCTCTAAGCCAAAGCTTGAAGATTTCATGCAAGGCTATTTCTTTTTTTTTTAGGAAAATAGTTATTGAACTACTTAAATGTAAAATGTCTACTTAAGGGAGGACTATTTTGTAAAATAGAGACTAGGGTTTCCCAGGATATAAAAAAAAAATGAGAGAAGAGAAGGGGGGCAGCCAGCTAAGAAGAGAAAAACACCCCCTTCCTCTAAGAAACCCAAAATCATGCATTCCTCCTTCTTTTTTATTAGTTGTTCAACAAACATGCACGGCTAAACTCTTTTTTCTTGGTTGCAAGGACACGAAAACCTTCGAATTTCAAGAACTGTGAGATTTATTTTACCTTTTCTTTTCAGTTTTATATGATGAATATGTTTGTTCTCCTATGTTTATTTTTCCTATGATTGTTTATTTTAATTGCTAAAGCGGACTCTAAATTATTATTGTAAACAATCTATTGCTAAGTTTGATATCAAAACCAGAGTTGTGGTATATGAACTTGTGAAGCAACTGAGTTTAATAATTGTGGCGGATCTACGTTATTAATCTTAGGGAGAACATTCAATCAAATCAAACATAGACTGCGGACAGTTATGTTTTCTTGATTAATCAATTTATCTAATTCTTAAGGCTGCCATTGAATTAAATTATTAGTGTGGACACTGTGGTTGTTTGATGGTTAGGGTTAGTTATACGGCTGATCCGTTAACTAACTAATCTTAAGAAGAGATAAATATTCAGAATATAAATTGATGTTTTGTTTCCAAGATCAGTTCTGATTTCCGTAGGTGAATGTGTGCTTGCAACCAAGGTTTTCTTTGAAATGTTTCTTAAAAAAATGAAAATTAAAAAAAAATCTCAAAACTTTTAAATTCATTTCCCCTTTCAAAAAACAAAAATATTTTGTTTTCATGCATACAACCAAATCCTAAAAGTTTTCCAAGCATATTTTTATGAAAAGAACAAAAAAATTGCATCTTTCTCATGTTTTAAAAATGTAAAAAAAATATCGTAACTAGTTTATGGTTATTCATTAGAATTTGACCAAAATATCAAAAACTCTTCACTAATTATTTTGTTCATTTTATATTAGAGTTTAGATGTAGACTTTAATATTTGAGGGTGTAGAACTACACAGTAGAGTACACCTTTAGGTATTAAAGATATAAAGTACAAAATAAATGTGATGCTAAAATTTGGACTTCAACCAATAAGGTAAAGACTCTCTCACGAATGAAGATATATTTTAGACCTTAGAAAAGACCAATAAATAGAAACTTGACCTAGAAAAACAATCAAACAACAATGCAGCTTTCCTGAAGTAGGGTGCACTAGGGGTGATGCGTCTTCTCCTTTCACAACCAGTCCTTCACTCAGACTCTTGCAGACCATAGGTTTTCTAATAACCATAATACTAGGTGGTGACTCCTGAACCTTAATCATAATTGTATGATTAGACTCAAAATCCTTTCCTTTGCCAACAACAACACCTCTCAGGAGACACTTTTAGTGCGCCATTTCGACGTCGCCCTGCGACACCTTCCATCCCATCATGTGAATGATGTCACATGCTTAGCAGTTTTTGGAGATATAAATAACTTTTGAAGCCCTATGAATGATTGCATAGTATCTTAATTTTTTGTTTGCGATAAATGTCCTTTCTCTACCATTATTAGGGTTATACCGAGCATGATAAAAGATTTTTCATTTTGTGAAATTTGCATATTCACTGTTGTACAACACGCAAAAGTTTAGACATGTATTAATTTTTTGGTATCCTAGGCCAAGAAATAACAGATAATTTACCGTGAGTTGTACACTCATCCCATAATAGTTTAACAAAATCTTTTAAAAAGTTTAGAAACCCTAGTTGCATCTACATTTGGTTCTTCATCTAAAATGATATTACGTGAGCCTTTACCTAAATAATCTTGATTCATTCTCATTGTATCCATCATCATACTCTTATAAAGATTAATATTATCATCCGCAAACTCATATGTTTCTAAAACTAGAAGGTAAGCCAATCATCCTTTCTAACATTATTTTGTAAGGAACATAGGATTCTTCATATACAAACTAATATAATTATTTCTCGATGAACCCTTTTTTAAGTATATGCATTGTCAAAACATTTTTATGGTGAAACTTTTTATTCTTACACTTCGCACATGGACATATAATTTTACCCCTACTAATATTTTTTGGATTAGAAAGTATAAAGTTAATAAGAACCTCAATTCTTTTAAGATAATCTTGCCTATAAAACCCTTCGAAAGAGTCTCGATATATTCAAGAATGATCACCCATCACTTATAAACATATATAGAATATTGATGATAACATTTATTAATAATGTAACTACCAACTCAAAATTCAAATAATTATTCAAAATTAATTCATAATATAATAACTAATTATCATTTCTACACAAATTCAACTTTACTTCATAATGTGAACTAAACAATAAAATTAACAACAAATAATTAGTACCCAATTAATTATCTATTATTTGTTCAATTCAAACTTTTTCAATCAAAATTAATATCTTTTAATTATTATCAATTCAAAAAAATCATTTTCCTTAAATTTCCTCACATTTCCAACATGATAATATAATTGATAAAATGTAATTGATACTCATTAAATAACTCATCATTTCTTCAATTATAACACACTTAAGTTTGAAAATCAAAATCAATTTCATCAAATGACAAATAAAATCAATTTTTTCAAAATCTCAAACAAATCATACATTAATACAACAACATTCTCTATAAATGTTTTTGCAACACACTTAAATATACAATCAAACTATAAATAGTACAAAAACAATTCAATAAATTAACCCAAAATATAAATTGGTTATAAAGAAAATGAGTAGGTTTGCTTACTTAATATAATGAAGTTTCATAGAAATTGAACAAAGAAAGAGATGTTGGCATTATTGATAGATTTAGGTAAACGGTAGCAGCTTGAGATGACTGGATTTGTGAGAAAATAAGAGAGGGAGCTGCTTTTTTATGGGCAAGTACAAGACAAAGAAAGTGTATGTGTATTTCATTGATGAAAAATATTTACGTATCAAATTTTCTATGAAGTTGTTGATGAAATGTTTATTATTTTATTATTTTTTATATTCCATTAGTAATCACCAATTTTTTTTTGTCATTGTTTATGTCAAAAATTACTGACAAAATAAATTTTGTCAACTTTTTCGTTGCTATTTATTAATTTTTTGATAGTGAGTATTGATATACTTAATTTAATGATACTTTGTTTTTAAAAAATTCTTATTCTTTTTACCAATCTTTTCATATTATCTATTTCTTGTCTATTTCTTAAAAAAAAATAGAAAATATAAGAACTATTAATTAATTTTTGAAACTAGAGGGACTATTTAATTCAATTTGAAAAACTAGAGAGACTAAATGCACAGTTTACTCACCTAGGAAAGGTTAGGTAACTAACATTTTGTGAATCCTATATTATATTTCCTGTGTGTCTGTGTTACTATGACACTGCTTTTCCTATTTCATTTTACATGTTCAATTTGCTAGCATACTAGTAGTCTAGTACTAGTAGCTTCTTCGGTATAGTTAAGTGAACAGCGTAGCCAATATATATAATGACTGATGGGATTTCTTGACACTAGTCTTTTTGTCTTTTTTGTCTACTTTCTTTCTTTGTCTTTGTTTTGTTCTCTCTTTCTGGGATTTTGTCTTCATCTTTACTTTAGGCGGACCATGTGTGAACAGAATAAGATGAAGAATTTGCAGAATTTAAGTTTAGTTAGTGAAATTAACCTTGGATACTATGAATTGACATTGCTTATCAGATTGTCTCTCTTATGTGTTACGAATGATTTCGCTACATTCTTGCTTTGAGGTGTTCAGTCTTGGCACATGTCATTATATAATATCTTAAGGCAAAATTCGTTTTCTACTGTCACAATATATTTGCATAACTTGGTTGTTTCGTCACTCAATGTCTTTCATTTTTCTTCCTTTTGTTTTCCTTTTGAAGGAAGTGAAAGCTAATAAGGAATGTTAATTTGTAGTTTGATGGGTGAGACTGTTGTTGTTCTTTAGCTGTATTTTGATGGGTGGCCTGATCAATGAGGTTTCAGAGGAGTCTTGTCGTTATGATGCTTTAATTCTTTTGCTATTGATGCTATCAGTTCGTAGTCGATTTTGTGTGTTCTTGCCTTTTACTCGAGTTTCATGGCTTGATCTGGTGTAGCTGCTGCAGCTGTGTTTTTGAAGTTGTTCTTTTGAGCTTTGGAGGTGCTGGCAGTGTTATCTCTGCGAAGAGGTAGCTGTTGGGATCGATTATGCTGGTTAATTCTCAAGTTCCTTGTTGTGCCTCGCAATTTCTTTCCTTGATGGGTGGATCTTGTGCTGTATTGCAAGGTGAGATAAATGTACCAAGCATTCCAGCTGAGCTACAGCTACCAAATTCAGACAACACATTGTAGACAGTTTCTGCTTGGGAATTAAGTTTCCTGTTGATCACGCTATGCTGAGTGGTTTGTGTTGTGGAATTTCAATATATTTGCTGCTGTGGTCCGTTGTCTTGTGGCGATGAAATTATATGGTATGGTGATATCTCTTGAATGTTGGCTAAATTTGGCTGTCGGCAGTGAGTGTTTGGAGAGGATATGGAAGTCGCTCTATCTCTCTTGTATATTGCTGCCTTGAATTATATATGGTTCTTGTCATCCGGGTACAGTGTGTGTGTGTGTGTGTTTTTTCTCCTGTTGTTGAATGGGGTCCTTTTGTCTTGAGAGTCTACTGTTAATACTTTGTGTCCACCATCCTAATGACTTCATTAGTTTTTTTGGATGTATCTGCTAACGATTTCTAATAAAATTTGGTTTCTATTCATTAAAAAAAATTAAAATTGTGGGTGTAGTTTTGAGCTAACTGTATTCCATTACAATATCCTGACAGCATTATTTTCGACATGTAAAGCTCATATCGTGGAGAGGGAGCTATTACAGGACAATCCTCCGGCTGCCAACAATAGTCCAGGTAACAACCCAAACCTGTGCAGCTTAATTTAATTTTGGCTTTCACAGATACTGATCATTACTGGGTCTATATTTTCTTGAATGCACAAAATGAAAATTCTTGTGTATGCCATTAATTAACACCACTTTTTTTGAGTGCCTATGTCTTGGTGTCTTGTGTATTGGGAAACTTCTGGATCTTCAGTGGATGAAAATTGAAAGAGAGTTGGGATAGGAAAGAGATTTTTTTTTCTTTTTTAATGTAACTTCGACTGCTCCTTTTTGGTCTTGATGTGATAAAAGAAAGGTATACGGGGGCATGGGTTGGGAATTTTTAAGATGCAATTAGTCAAGACTGAAGATTCTAAGAGATTTTCATAGGTCCTAGGTTCAGAGTTTTTTCCATTTGCAGGACTGAAAAGATAAAAGGAACCCTAGCATGCACACATAGGTGAAATAGAATTGACTAGTAATTTAACCTGCTCTTGGTCACACTAAAATTCAATTTAAAAAAAAATATATATGTCAAGTTGTCAATGCATTTTTTTACATGAAAATAAACAAATTATAAATCGAAGAGAAGATGTATGTATTTAATAAAATAAATTGAGAATCCATTTAACATTACACCGTTAGTAAGATGTGAAGATAGTTTTGAAACAGAGAAAGAAAATGCCAATGTCTTAAATGTGTTTTATTACATTATGACTTTTTTGATTGAAAAATATAAAGATATTGATTATGCATATTAAATAAATTTTAAAAAATAACATAATCTAATAAACTAAGAAAGAGTTGTTGATGTCAATTAAATACTAAAATAAAAAATTAATATTTTTTATAAAAGCAAAAGAAAGACAAATATGCAAATATTTAATCTTGACTTTTCCTTTCAATTTATGTGCTTTTTATTTTTTTTATTTTATCTTTGAGGTTATTTTTTCATACCAAGTACAAATGATTTTTATTTCTATAAATACATCATGCAAAGTAAGAAATATATATATATATATATATATATATATATATAAAGGATATTAATTAAAATAAAAAATACAAAAAAAACTAGGCATAATTGAGCTTGACTAATTGCTTAAGAGCCCAAGCATGCTAGGCTTAAAGACTTAGGGCAACATGTTTAGTTTTTTTTATTTTTTTTTATAGAGTGGACAGCATGTTTTTTTTTTTTCCTTTTCTTTTTAATTGATAGGTCATTCACTATGCTAGATGATTTTCGTCACCTACAATCTTCCCCGATCACCAAAGATATTTGAGAAATCAGGGTTTAACTTTTAGGACCATAAAAACTCATTTTTCAAACTTTTTTTTACTCGTAATTACCTAAAAAACACCATTAGAGAATCAATAACAAATATATCAACATAAAATGCAAATAAATTGATTCAAAAAACAAAACCAAGCCAACAAATTTTCATTCTCAACTTCGGTCTGTTTTTTTTTGCTTTTTGTAAGATGAGGGGAAAACAAATCCAATGGAACTCCTTTTATAAAATGAAACTCATTGACACCAAAAACAAACTTATCGGTCATTGAATCGTGGCTAATTAATGACTTTCTTTCTCCTATCTTGTTTTTTGGTGATCCATTTCTCTTCTTTATCTAACTTAAAGACTAAATATAAAATAAATAAAGTTCTAGACAAAAATGTAAAAACTTAGAAAACAAGAATTAAAACAAAGAAAGAAATTGAAAATAAATAACTTTGGAGATCAAAAATGTCAAAAATGCACCAAAGCTACAATAGCGAAAAGGAAAAGAGTCAAAAGTTTGTATTTTTTAATATTTTTAGATTATTTTGATATGATAATGTCAAAAATAAATTTTAATATATATATATATATTATTTTAATATTTTTTAAAAAAAAAACACTTTAAAAAATAATTGTTATTATAATTTCAAACATAAAAGCAGCGGTATTAACTAATTCAAAGGTCAGGCCCATCATAGAAATATATATGTAGGGGCCTATATTGTTAGAATTTGAGTTCAAAATCTCTTTTTGGAGTACCTTATCTTCAAGTTTTTGCCCAATTTATTGTATCTATCGGCTACGCTGCCATTAATGTACAACCGTCAATCTCTTTTGGGCCTATGAAGGCGGAAGTGCTTTTTAAGTTTGTCCACTTTGGTTTTGCTCTCATTGTTCAAGACCAATGCTGTTTCAATCATAGGACATGGGGTTAGGAGAGTGTCCGTTTAAAAACAAAGGACATGGAAGCGAAAGACATGCTACTGTTAAGCAGGAAATCATAGAAGTTTATTTTGGGTGATTAATCTACTTCAAAATTATAAGTTCTTAGAATGTAATGAATAGTTGGCCTTGAATGTCGAAAAGTTAATAACCAAATAAGGTTATTAAGTTGGTATTGTGACGTAATTCGTAAGGACTTTCCCTCTAGTCTCTCTAATTGTAAGCGAGTAAGCTCCCTCTTGCAATCAATATTGAAGGAAGCTCTTCCTCCTAAAATATTTGCAAAATGTAATTCATAAAATGAAATTCATTTTATAATTTTATGAATAAAGAATTATAATTATTAAGAACTCAGTGATGTTTTATAATTTTTCTATTTGATTCAATAGGATGTGTTAAACTTTAGGTTTTTATTCTTTCATGCCTACAACTAAGCTAATTCTATTGTTATAGTATCAGTCCAATATGGAAAAAGAGTCATGAAAAAAAAAAATAAACCGATCACAAGAATATTACTAATAATATCTATTATCCAAAAAGAAATTCTTTCAGTTCTTTATCTCATTTTTCTTAATATTTAATCAAGTTGCTTTGCTAAAGATATGAATAATCATAGATAATCATATGATGAGATAATTTAGATGAGATAAAAAAATTTCTTCTCTTGAAATGTTAATTAAGAAAATAATTTAGAAAATAAATGCAAGTACAAAAATGAGTAATAATTAATTCAATGTTTTATTTGTTTGGGCTTGATTGCATCATAACTCTATAATTAATTAAGATTAGATTTATTGTTTGATGAACTACAACAATTCAGTGAATAACATCCGTAGCATTGCAAAAATTGGATAGGTTCAATCTATAACCCTCTAAAAAGATCTGTTAAATTCATAAAGTTTTTTGAAAATCTCTGAACAACTAGTAATTAAGGGAATTCCTTGTCTGTTCTTTGTAAAATACTCATTTGGACGTGGGCTTCATCTCCATCTTTAGAACCATGGAGCTACTAGCCAAATACATAAACATGTGCTGATGAATAACTAACCTGCAATGAATAGAAAAAATGAAGTAGTGCTATGAATGACCTAATATCATATATATATATATATATATATAAGAAGCTATTTATTGGAATTGTTAAAATTAGTTTGCAAGAAAAAGCTGATGCTAATCCAAGAATACCCATCTGGTAGGTTATTTTGTTTACTGCTGGTGATCAAAATTACACGGAGATCAATGGATATGAATAATAACACTTTGAATGAAGGTTGAAGACTGAGGTATTTTTTCCTTTCCTACATGCATGTTAGCTTCCTTGTTCAACAATCAATCTCAAAGGTCATTGGTGATTTGAATATTTACATTACTAGCTATGAATAACATTTGTTGATGATTATTTTTGTTTCAAACCTTGCTATATAAATAGTTGAACAACGAAATAATTAAGTTGTTAATGTTCTATTTTTCTCTTTCTTGTTTGTATAGTATTATATATTAATGTGCTATTTTGCTAAATTGTGCTATGTTGAGAAATAAAATATGTGAGCATATTTAACGATCTATTCTATGTAGTGTTGTAAAGAATTTCAGATATTTATTAGATAATTTAGTGTTGAAGAACATAAATCTACTGCAATGTTTTTTTAGTCGAATTAATAGGTTCTCAAGTGTAATTATTCTCTGAGTATTGATTAAAATTTTCACTTGGTATAAGAAATATTTAATATAATAGCTAAAAATCACTAATTAAAAATATGTTTTCTTAGAGTGATAAAAGAAATGAGATGTGTTTTTTTATATGCAAAAAAAAGAGAAAAGGTAGTAATAGTTAAGAAAAATGGTTTGAATCATGGAAGCTATCAAGAATAAAAAATAACCGCCACCATAAAAGAAAATCATGCGGGAAAACAATTAAATGATTAAAAGTAATAATGTAAGGACTCACGTAAGGGCCTGATTGCAAAATATTCTTTATTATAATAATGAAATTGTAATTTATAAAAATAGAAGGAGAAAAAAACTACTAAATTAAGGACTGAATAGCAAAAAAAATAAAAAATGGACTACAATAAGTTTCTAAAAAAAAAAGGTTGTAATTAAATTGAAACTTCTTAGAAACCATGTTAGTTAACGTTGCAGGAGTACAACTTCATATGCAATAGATAGAAACCAGAAAAAGTCCATGGCCTCTATATATCTTCGGTCTATTGATGGTAGGCCTTGTGTCCTTTGTTTGCTGATAGCAGAATCTAAAATAAAAACATAATCTTGTGAATTTATCTTGCTGGGCTCATCTAGCCTGAGGTTTGATCTGGCCTGAGGTTTGATCTGGGCAGTGTCATCTCTTGAGTTCTCCTTGCACCCATACACACACATTTACATCCTTATTAAACTCTCAAAATATTTAACACTTCTTGCATGAGTTGGTTTTCCATCCTTCGCATCTCCAACATTTTTTAGTCATGGCTGAACCTAGAAACTCCTGCTCATCTGGCTACTATCACCAAAATTAGATTGATTTTGGACTCGGTACCAATGCGGTAGGGAAAAAAGTAAGATTTAACTAGAAAAAACAGGAAAAAAAAGAAGAGCAAATGCAATCAAAGAAAAGAAAATAAACTTAAAAAATTACTCTTTTTTTTTCAATTGTAGATTCCTCTATTATCTAACAGTTGACATCATCTAATATCTCATACTTTAACTTTCATTAATATTGTATTTTTATTTTGATTATCTCTTAATTAATTTCTATTATTTCTCTCTCCATAGAACGTTTATATTCCTTATTTCCTTATCACCTTGCCTAAAATATTCCTAATTAATCCTCTTTTTTTTTCTTACTCTTTTATATATATATATACATAAATTAATAAAATGCACACAACTTTGGCTTTTTCCCTGTCTTTCTTTCTTTCTTTCTTTATTCCTTAGTACTAAACAAGGCAAAAAAGAAAGTTAAAACATAGTTTTTTTTTTTCATAAGTCATTGAACATTATTGCATGGATTATTATCAAGCATCAATAAGCCTAGAGACATGTTGAAAATATTTTTGCATACTTTTTGGCAAAAAAATATAAAGTTATTTATTTTTTTCCAGCTATTGCACTCACATCATACTCTTCAAAAACAAATAATAGGTCAAAGTTAAGAAACTAAGTTCAAGAAAAAAATTGGAAGTATTTAAGGTAAAGTGATAAAGAAAATAAGGAATATAAATATTCTAGGAAGAAAAAATTGTAGGTATTAATTATGAGAAAATAGAATAAAAATACAATAAAGTAAGTTAAAGTATGATATATAAGAGGATATTAATCCTTAGATTAGAAGGTAAGACTTTTATATATATATATATATATATATATATATATATATATATATAGGGGCGGAGACGGGGCTTGGCAGGGCCCGACCCTTGCAAGGAAATTTGTTTTTCAGCCTCTCCCTTAATAATCTATATGGTTTAAGCTAAAATAATAAAACAACTGAAATCTTACCCTTTTTAATTTTATTTTTTTAGCTTTGCCCTATATATATATATAGCAACCCTTAAATACTAAGCAAAGCCTAACTAAAAAAGAAATAAACCCTTAAAAATAATCTTAGCCATCCAAAATGTACAGATAAAGATAAAACTCTAATTATATGGCAGTGGTTATATTACGCTATTAGGATTTGCTCTTACATCAATTAGTTTACTTTGTTAACTACTTACTAGGATAGCAAATAATTTTGATATCGTTTGATTATTTATGTATAGTCAATTGTTTAGTTATTTGAATATATTACTGTAATTTTATTTGATTATTGTCGTAGTTATTATTATTACATATTTAAACAAGAATATATCAATAGACATCATACCTATTAAAAATGCTTAACCCAATTTTTCAAAGTAGAATCGATGTTTAATATTTTTTTTATTTATTGAAATTAAAATTAGAAAATTTCTATCCTAAAACTAACTAAAATAAAAAAGTAATACAACATTTTAAGAAATATTATATATATATATATATATATATATATATATATATATTTTATCCATATCGAATATGAATTCTTAATTGTTGCTGTTTTTGTGAAAGAAATATATTAGATAATTCAACAATTATATTATCATAAACTTTATAAGTTAATGTGGGCTGATCTTGTTTAAGGCTATGTTTGTCAGTCAAGAGCGACATAAATATCGAGGGGAGAATAAATTAGGTAAAGTGGAGGGATAGACAAGAGAGACCAGATGGATGGCTTACTATCTCTTTTGTTGTTTGGCTAAAAAAGAAAAGGAAAGATACGAGTTAATCCCATTTAAATTGAAATGATTGAAAATTATAAGTGAGGAAGGACTGGAGAGATCCCTCCAATCTCTCATTGGATCCTCCCTGTCTCTCTTACCAAATGAAGGATACACCCACCCTTCATTCTCAATCCCTCCCGATAAATAGAGCCAATATACCCAGATTAAATTAGAGCTAGGAATCTTTAATGGTTCAAAATTAGATGAACTGTATGATCAAACCACAAACTATTTGATCTGTGATTACTTTTTATGGTTTAACTGTAAAAAATTCTAAACGTAGAATTTTGGCATAAACTAATCCATAATTCAAATATTGTACTTAACAAACTTACTAGACTATTGCATCTTATAGGGCTATTTATGTTGGTTTTCTGAATATGTACTGGAAATAATAAAACAAAATTATTCAGGAGTTTCTGGAATTTTGTCAGATAGATTTAGAGTTGTTTAGGGATCTATTACTTGAAGATCTGATTTTTTTTTTACCTTGAATAATTCTTTAAAAGCTGAGTTGTCATAAACTATTAGTGGTCCAATTTGTCCGGTTTCTAATGGTAATCCACACGAACCATCAATGAAAAATCTCTTAAATCTCTATTTAGAAAACAAGGATTGTTATGCCTAGAGTGCTGATTTTAATTCTATATTTTTGTAGTTTTTTTTATCTAACAGACAACCTCTAAAAAAATAAGATGCATGGTTTACTATTTATAGGGAAATATTAAAAAATCCTATAAATTAGCAAAAAAATATCAATTTTTCCCCTAAATAATATTCATATATTAATTCAGGACAATTTTATAAAATAACTCAATCAAGTCCTCACTTGATTTTTCTAGATCTAGAAATATAATCCATGTATTAATTATATTCTAATCCTTAATTTCTAAAATATATTTTAATTAATTCATATTTAATTAAATCATCTTATTTTAATTTCTGACTAATGGTTATTAATGTGTATGACCCATTAGGTTCTTAATATGTTGTCTCAAATATAAATTCCAATTCTAATTAAATAAATTAAACAATTTAATTTATTATTAATTAAACAATTGATTAATTTATATTTGAAGATCATGTGCATTGTTTAGCAACGTGTAATAATCCACCAAATATTAGAAAAGTTATTAGTGGTTTGACTAAACCTTTTAGTGATCGTTTTTTCGGTGTAATTAATATCTTTTTATCTGATTTAACATTAAAGCATGGAGTATATCCACCATGTTAAATCATGTTTATTCTTTTCATAATAGTCATTGATCATTTGAATAAGATTTGAAACTCTTTTCAAATCTTATTCCATATTGACCATGAATTTCTTAGTAAATATTATATGAGAATAAATGAAATATTTTCTCTAATTCACCTAGGGTGATGAATCCTCTCTTGATCACTCAAGTAATAGTTCATGTTATACCCAATGCCTATCATTTTATTATCTTGATTAAGTTAACATGTAACATAATCAAAGCATGACATTCTCTATATAAGATAACTTAGTGATATTGAGTCTAAGGATCACTTACATAACCGTTACGTGAGCCTTTTTATAGACATAAGTAATTTCTCCATATGAAATTCTCATGCGGGTCAGTTCAATATACTTGTTTTATGACAAGCACCTACATAGTAGTTTTAGATATCCCTTATACCTCAGTTTATGAGAACAATTACTTCCTTTCATAAAAGAAAAAAAATATAATATGTATCAATATGTATCAATTTTTAAAGCTCCAATGAATATCTAGTATTTAAGGGAGTATGAATTAGGAATATTTTATAAACAATACTTTGATCGATGCAATAGGAATCTCATAATTATAACATCTTTATAATATTTTTTTGCAAAGAATTTTTATCATATGGATTTTATCTTAATAATACCACATATAATCAACCAACTAATTATAAAACATATTAAACTAATAATAATTTGTATAGTGTCGGTCAATCCTTCTTCAAAATAAATGAAGAAGGCTTTATAATTTACAGTTAAGATAATTTCTCTGGCACCTCTTTTTTAGAGATGTGGAATGATTTGTTTCTAATTCTCTTTAACATGATATAACATCTTAATTTACTAAAAGCATAGAATGCCAACGCTGTCGAGTTTTATGTGTTATATTACACATATGGTAGTATGTAGTAATGTTCTAGATTCCTTGTAAAAAATATTGAAAAGAACAAAATTTCATAATTCAATGTGAACCAGAAACACGGATATCACTCTTTTTTTCTTTAGGTTTATTTAAGAGTATAATAAATGTTATTTTTTTATTTAAAATTATATTAAAATAATTTTTTATTTATTTTTTAAAATTTATTTTTAACATTAGCATATTAAAAAAATCTTAAAACACTAAAAAATAATTTAAAACTAAAATAAAATTTCAAAATTCTCAAATGCAAAATTGAACTTCAATATTAAACATTATTTTCTAATTTTTTGAGATGGTATTTTAAGCCGTATACCCCTTAACGGTGTCCCCTACCCGACTTCTACTAATTATCCAATCAAACACTAATTGCTAGTTTAAACCTTTCCTAATCAGTAGCTTGATTCCTTGATGTCTTTATCTGTGGTTCCATATGTTAATTAGAACCCAATGTTCCCAACTTTTCCAAAGCATAATCTATGATACTATTTATTAGTTCATATTGTGTGATTTTTAGATGCAATTGAATCCACCTTGCCTCGTCCAGATAAATCTCCACCTTTTTTTTTACAAACCACTGCGATATGGAGTAGTGGGAACGGTATTCTCAACTTCTACCTTTCTGCTTTGCCATATCCGTAGTTACAAAACTAGTTATGAATACAAATCTCAATCGAATCCGTCCTGCGCTTGTTCGTTTAATCCTCTGTTTTACTGTTGAACATGATCTCTTGCTGTAACAGTAGTGTACATGTATGGCACATAATGACGAAGCTTTCACCGAGAATACCCTTTCAAGTTCTCATGTATTTTGGATATAAAAAGTGCGGCTATTTCGTATTTTAAAAATAAAAAATTGAAAAAATTTTAAATTAATATTTTTTAAAGTCTCTTTTTATTATTTTAATACTAGTATTAAAAAAATTAAAAAAACATCAATTAATTAAAAGTGTGAGTCCTTATCACAACACATAACCATCATGGTCCTCCCCAGCTAAAAAGTAGGTACCTAGCTAGCTAGCTAAGCAAATCAAAATCACAAGTGGCACAGTACATGTTAGGTCGCATTGAAGAAGAGTGTTAGAGATGAATGACCGAAAAGGCCTGTGGTGTGTAGTTAATATTCTTGCACAAATAATGAGTTACATTGCATACACCCACATAAATGGAAAGGGAGACATTTTATTCTATCTTCTGCACACACAGTACTATCTATACCACTTCCCTTTTCTTCTTTATCTTCCTTTAGTTGGTCTGATAATTAAGTCACTCATTTTTATTTTATTTTTTCGGGTTTTCCACTTCTTCAAAAATGGTCCAACCACTCAAAGACAAAACAGATATGTTGAATTCTCTTTTGTCTAGCATGGCTATGAATTGTAACTATGATTTCTGCCATTGTTGATGCAACACAACCTTTGCCTCCACTCAGTGATGCTTTTCTTCTCTCTCCTAGGTTTTTTCTAGGAGTACTGAGTTAATTGGCAGATTATGATTTCACACACACACTCTCTCTAGGGCTTTGTTTTCATTCAAGAATTTCTAAGTTTAAACATAAGCGGATGGTATTTCAGTCTCTTGTTGAAAATATACCACGAATTTTTTTTATCAGTTTAACACTCTAGGGTTTACAAGACTCTCTCTCTCTCTTATTCTGTCTGTTTGTGGGTGGAAATTGATCGTGCTGCAGATAAGGTTAATTCTTGATCTGAGTCATGTTTTCTTGGCTTGATCAATGCTTGGGTTTTTGGGCGATTTTCTTTTTCTTCAGAAAAACTAACATACTTGTTATGTCAGATAATCATTTGTTTTTCGCAGAATTTTGCTCTCTCCATGTGTTTTTTTTTTAAGGACATCTTGCAGCTGATCTGCTTTCTTTAATTTAGGGTTTTGGCTAACTCCGATCCAGTGATTCAGCTTGATCTGCGCATTTCTGGGAAATTAAAACCCATGATGAAATGGTCGAGATCTGTGGGAAATAATATATAGAATGAGCATTTCCAACTCTAAATCTGGTCGTTTATGGGTTACTAGGGCTCCTGTTTCCTTATTTATTTTTCTCTTCTTTGCGGCTCACTGGGCTAGATAACGATAAAGATTCTCTCCCACAAATGCTGGCCGGCCGATCGTTTTAACCTCTGGGTACAGCTGCATATATATGCCCCTTGCTTCTTTTTATAGCTCCATGTATTTAAGCTTTGCGAAACCTACATTTTTTTGTGGAAAAATCAGAAAAAGTCGGCCCTCATGGTGCATTTTTTGCCGTGTAGGTCTTATCTCAGTCATTATCTCATGTCACAGCCAATAAATCACTCTGTTTGTTCTTAGATCTTTAAGAGAGAAAGAGGTCGGGAGGAATGTTCACGGTCAGATCACATCTATAGATTATAACCGCAAACAATGTGTGCTTAATCAGGTCTTAAAGCTATTCTAATGTCCTTAATTGCTTATGGTGGTTGGATTTTAATAGCATGATTGTGTACAAATAAGTTTTGAACAACAATTTGACAATACCAATATCAATATATCTTTTACCCTGATTTTTTCCGTGTATTTCACTAATTCATACAATTATTTTTTCTTTGAGAAATGATATAATTACCGTTTTGTTTGCTTGAACAAGCTCAATTTCAAAACTAATGCTCATAAAAATGATTACTTAGGTCAATTAATCTTAAAGCATTTAGAACTCAACTTCTAAACTTTAATCTAGACGCTTTCATAATTTGAAATCTCATTTGAATCATATTTATTTAGCTCAAGAAAAAGCCCTTCATGTAGAAACTTCATAATTATTCTTGAATTTGAAGAAAATAATATTACAAATTATGTGTTGTAATTTCACAATTTCACAAAGAAACGGCTCGATTAAAAAGCAATGAGTGTAAAATGCCACAGAGGTAAGCTAGCTTTTGCATTGTCATAACTTCATAAATTAAGGGACATTTGATAAAGCTTGATCTAAACTTAGAGACTTCCTTGCCTTTTCTTTTCCCCTCATTTGTTGTGTAAAAAAAATGTAATATAAAAATATTAAATTAAAATTTAGAAGGTGAAATCTCAACTAATATATAATAAAATATAACAAATAATAAAAACATTGTAAAAAAATTGTATTCGAGTTTCAAAAACTTTTTTCATGGCTTCTCTTTCTTAAAGATTTATCAATGTTTTAAAATTTGTGATCTTTTTATTTGCACAGTACATGTTAAGAGGGATCCATCTTATATTGTTAATTTTAATATGTGATAAATTAATTATAATTGATTAATTGGTGCTTACATGCCTCGTACTCGTGGCCAATCCACGTAACCACATCGTAGAATTCCATGCAAAATGCTACCGTTTTATTAGTGTACTTAGATTAGATTAGATTAAAAACAAAGTTCAACATTAATTGTATCATGTTTCAAATTGTGCGTATAATAATCGATTATATATAATTATTGAACGATGCTAGAGCCAAAAAATTAGAGGCTAGCTAGCAAAAAGGAATACGGAGGAGGAAAATATACACAAGACAAAAGTAGGGATTACAAGGAGGAAATAACCCAGCCTTTTCAGCCTACTAACAGAAGGGTTTAGCGGTTAACTCTTTGTGTTTTCCATAATCTTTATGACTGCTTAAACTTCTCATTAATTAATTTTTTCAATTGCATCATATATACAAAAGAGTTTGCCGTAATCTTTAATTATGACTGCTTAAAATTCCTATTGTTTTGATTTAATTAAAATTTTATTTCGTATATCTCTTATATAACAACTGACGTCTATTTATGTATACATAATTCGATTCAAGGTATATTTGTAATAAATTTCACTTTAATTCAATGAAAATTTATTTAAATTAAAGTAAATTTAATAAATCAAATTTAATTTCTCACATTATAAATTCAAAAGCAAAACTTCAAGTGTCCATGTTTTCAGAGTTTTTGAATTATATTGGCACATTTATGTTGTGTTATAAAAAAATTATGTTGGATATATACGCTGAAGAGAACATAATAAGTGAAAATGGATTGTACTCGAAGTCAATTAATAGATAAGATTGGATTGATCAAATACATGTTATTGTTTTGTGTTTGGTGTACTTGATGGGACAAGATTAAATAAAGTTTTTTCAATAGTTCATTTTAATTTTTAACAATTTATTTTATTTTTATAGCATTTCAGTTTTTACTTGAAAGTTTTTTTATTCTGTAATTTTATATTATATGTAATTCAGTCACTCAAAACAGGAAAGGCATTGCAATTAAGCCCTTGCATGTAAAATTCATTTTTAATAAAAATATAGGTCAACCAAACTAAAAAACAACTCAATCAATAATAAATAAGATAATGGGTAGTATGGAATGTTGAGAAATTAAATGATGTTGGACAAGCTTATTCCACACTTCATGCATGAGAGGCATGAATTTTGTTTTTGTGACAAATTTAGACATGAGAAGGATTAATTCTTATCAAGTCCAATATATGCTATCATCATAATTCATGTTTAAGGCATGCAAGTGTTGACAATTTTATTTTTAATTGAATCCTTATTCTTAATAAATATACCTTCATGTCTCAAAAATATAAATTAAGCAAATATTGATTGCAAATAAATTTGGCTTGTTATCTTGCATTTATCTACCCCTTTACTGAATTAAAATGAAATAGATGAAAAATAAATGTTGAATCAAATTGGAATATATTTACATGAATAATGAGTATATATAGTTCATATGCAAATAATGTTTGTGAAAGTATTCTATTCATTTTGGTTCGATTATTTAAAAAATATAGAATGGGGATTTAATTAAAAAAAAATCTTGAGAAGTAATAAGAATCACAGCACCTAGCTTTATGTGCATACTCGATCGTACTCTAATTGCATTTCGTAATCACGTGATAGGATAAAACAACAACATGATGAAATAACAATAATAATCTTATCTAATTCCTTATAAATTATAAACATAATTTATTTATTAGTCTTTTCTTCAAAATAATTATTTTATTTATTTTTAATTTATTTCACACATAAAAATTAAATAATATTCAATGTTCAAATCATAACAATATTTCATTTATTATATTTAATGGCAAGTAGAAAATTAAAATAATTAATTTATGTTAAGTGCAATTAAATTAAATTAAATCTTTAATAGTTTCATAAATAAAAATTAATCTATTATATTAAATTAATAAATATAAATAGATAATTTATGATCTTTATTATTTAAATTAATAAATATAAATAGTTTCATTTTATAGAAGTTTTATCTATTTTCAATTTCATTATTCAATCCAAATTGATGATATTATATTTTCTAATGGTCCTTGTTATTTTGATTTCTAATTGTTTTTTATCCTTTTATAAAAGTTATTATTCGTTTCAATGTTACCATTTAATTACAATATTGTTTTTATTTGTTTTTTTATCAATATTGATCCTCATTCTTTTTTATTTGTTTCATTTTACTAAATTGATTTTTTTTCTCAATTTCACCTTTCAATTAAATATAAAATTTATTTTGTATTTTAATTTTGATCCTCACTCTTTTAATTGTTATTTTTAATCATTTTGTATAATTAAAATTATTTTTTTCAATTTCATCCTTTATTATTTAATTGATTGGAAATTAAACTTCATGTTTTTTTTTCTTCAAATTGGATGCTTTGGGTCTAGTGACTCAAGTCATAGGTATAAAAAGTTAACATTTTTTTTTCAAAAAAAAGTTTTATAATTTTTTTTTATTAGGTTATTCTAATCACATGATTTGAGTAATGAGTTTGATAAAATATCCTGAGTTGACTCAACTCTAATTAATATGGTTACGAGTTTGTCCTGACTTTTTTTTATATATATTTTTTATCTTATTTCAACACTTGAATATTATTTTTTACATAAAAAAATAATATAGCTAGCCTTATGATGAAGCACGAGCACCGAAGCTAGTAAGTCTTATTACATTGAATTCCTATAATATTCTAATTATGCATTTGAAAAGATAAAAAAGCAAAATAAAAATCACAATTAATGGGAGCAAAGAGCTTGCACCTATACATGAAACAAAAGAGAAGAATAAGATCTTGGTAAAAAACAAAAACCAAACCAGCAATAAACATGTAGTATAAAAAAAACTACATTACGATCATAAAGTAATTTGTAAAAGCATTAATGCTGATTGACTTGAATTCCATGGTGCTGGTACCATCACCAGATGTGTATCGCATGCAGAATTTTGATTATTAACATGTGCGCTTAACTCAACGCTCTTGCATATTTTAGTGTTGCCAGCATTAGAAATATTATAAATTCAAAAAATTATCAAGAGTGATAATTTCTAAAATATATAAAGAAGGTATTGCAAGAAGTATAATTAAATATGAACGTCTATGAAGGTAAATTAGAAAAGCGAACCTCGAAAATTAGATAAAAGAACTCTTAATTTCTAAGGAATTTATTTTGTATAAATATTTTACTTGTAGTAAATTTTATAATATTTGATAAATAATAATATAAAAATATGATAGAAAAAAAAAATGGTGATGGTGGTAATGATAGTAAAGATTTTTTTTATAATTGTAAGTGTGTTGATGATGGTAGTGGTTATTAATTATGAAAAATAAAAGGAGAAAATGATGGTAAAAATATATTCTCCTGATGGAATGGTGTTGATGATAGTAGGTGATGGTGTTTGCAAAGCGCATGATGGTAATGGTTGGCAACAACCATGGTGGTGGTGTTAATAACATAGTTATTAAATCTGGTATTAGGGGTTGATTTGATCAAGAGATCGGGTATTGGGTCACACAAATTGAATAGGAAAATAAAAAAAAAATTATGTTTGAGATTTTAATATCTCATATATAAAAATTTCAAAACAATATATGTGGATGTAAGTTATAAAAAAAATTATAAGACATAAAATGTAGTATATAGTTATCACATATCAAAAAGTTAAGAAACAATTTATGTAAATATAAATTATATATAGTTATCCCACATTAAAAAATTAAAAAATAATTTATGTAGATATAGACTATAAGAAAATATGAAGTGTAATATAATTATCTCTCATAAAAAAGTTAAGAAACAATCTACGTGGATGTAAGTTATAAAAAAAGATACGCAAGACTAAGTATTTATGAAGTAATTTTATATTTTTAGGGTTTATAAATATATATATAAAAAGTTGGGTCTAATCTTGGTTACACTAGATTTCGGGTTGACTAGACGGGTTGCTTAAGTTTTGTGATTTGAATCTCATTCAAGGTCTCGGGTTGCTAGGGACCTCAGTCGACTTGTTAGGAAGGATCGAGTTTTATAACTATGGGTAATAGTTGTGATCGAGTGGTAGTAATAGTAGTAATAGTGATTGTAAAACATTGGTGATTAAATATTTTACGAAATCAGTTGTTTTTTTTAATAAAATGTACAAAATTTGAAGATTGATCAACCTTTTTGTTAAAGAATCATCTCACCTAATAGTTTAAGCTGTTAGGTGAGGTCTCAAGATATTATTTATATTATTTTCTAACATATTTCCTCAAGTGAAAGTTCTTGAAATTTATACAGATTCATATTATCTTATACTTAATTTATTATCAAATAAATAAGGATGATGAATTTTAAACCGATAACTACTTAATTATTAAAACTATCTCATCCAATAATTTAACCTTTTGCTAGCAGGGGAACGCTAGTTTGGTAAAGAACAGCTATCCAAATTACAAAGTTGATTGTTTGGCACTGTTTAGAAAGTAAGAAAATAAA
>Ga0307515_10006711_pt1 | contig 22923 bp, 10 predicted proteins | sample 17_EM_MG_FD_194513 | JGI IMG/M metagenome (GOLD analysis project Ga0307515, IMG submission 194513) | Populus trichocarpa ectomycorrhiza microbial communities from riparian zone in the Pacific Northwest, United States - 17_EM | ecosystem: Host-associated > Plants > Roots > Unclassified | place... | reverse complement strand
GCTAAGGTAGCTCTTTTAGTGGTTTTCAAGAATATATTGACGTGTTTAAAGTGTTGATCTATAGATTCATAGAAAATAAAATAACTAATATAAACTATAACAAATCTTGAATAAGAATTGTAGATCTTGTGTATAATTCACTAAAACTTACATGGAGCATTTTGTAGCCTAAAAGGCATTCCATTCCATTCGTAAGGGTCAAATGTAATTGTGAATGTTGTTTTGTATCTATCTGATTCAGAGATTTATTTATGCCAAAGTCTAAATTTCATATCAAACTTTGAAAATATATTGGCTTTATAAAGCCTCTTTAACATATCTTCCTTTAGGGATTGGATATCTAATTCATTTTAAAACATTGTTTAAAGGGTTAGTTAATTTCTAGCCTTGGAATGCCTTATTCTAGCTCAACATAGAAAGTTAGACAACTCCATGGCTAAGGTTGGGCTTAATTAGGCCTTTAACTAAGAGATATGTTTGTCTTTTTTTGACACAGGTCCAACTAATTAGGACTCATGGCAATGAGCCTAGCTTTAGTCAGGATATGTCTTTCATCAAACCCATCTTTATAAGGTAGGTTGATGAGATGACCTCTTTTTTTCATCGATATATTTTTTTGGTTAAGGTATCCTGAAGTTGGATAATTTTTTGTTGGATTTCATGATTTTTTAGCATGTCTTCTATATGATTGTATCTTATCTCTTCTAGGAGAGAGTAAAGATTTTTTTTGGGCCCTGTTTGGAAGGGTGTGGATAAAATGAAGAACAAGCTAGGTTACAAAGAAATGTATTTAATGACCCTCCATTATGGTTGTGATGTTAATCTCATCAGTATATATTATATGGAATAATATAAGAATGAAAGGATTTCACAGAATTATTCATGGGAAATGGTTTTTGATCATGACAACAAACATTAGGATTGAAATTCCATTCTTAAAAATTGTTGCGATGTCACGGTCACACAAATTAATTACCTCAGCTTAAATAAACAAGATAGTATAGAGCAAGCAAGGGGTCGATCCCACGAGAAAGTTTTAGTTCAGATTTTTATGCTAGATGTTATGCAATTTGAGGGGGGTTTTGAGATTATAAACTATAGCAGAATTAAACAATCAAGTGAAATTAAATAAATAAGAAAACTATAAAGAGAACAAACTTTGGTTTCAAGTTAACATCCACCTACGGAAATCAAAACCGATCATTGAAACAAAACATCAATTTATATTCTGAATCTTTATCTTTTCTTATCATTGGTTAGTTAACAGATCCACCATATAACTAACCCTAACCAACAAACAATCATAGTGTCTGCACTAGTAATTTAACTCAATGACAGCCTTAAGAACTACATAATTTGATTAATCTAGACAACATAAATATCCGCAGTTCATGTTTGATTTGTTCGAATGTTCTCCCTAAGATTTATAATGTAGATCCGCCACAATTATTAAACTCAGTTGCTTCACAAGTTTATATACCTCAACTCCGATTTTGATATCAAACTTAGCAATAAATTGTTCACAATAATAACTTAGAATCCGCTCTAGCAATTAAAATAAACAATCCTAAGAAATAAGCATAGGAAAACAAACATATTCATTCATCATATAAACTGAAAAAAAAGGTAAATAAATCTCACAGTTCTTGAAATCCGAAGGTTTTTGTGTTCTTGCAACCAAGAAAAAAAGTTTAGCCTTACATGTCTATTGAACAACTAATCAAAAAGAAAGAAGAATGCATGAATCCGGGTTTGTGGAGGAAAGGGCGTTTTTCTTCTCTTTTCTAGCCGCCTCTTTCTTTCCTTTCTCTCTTTCTTTTTATATCCTAGGAAACCCCAATCCCTTTTCTACAAAATAGTCATTTCCTAAGTAGACAATTTACATTTAAGTATTTCACTAACTATTTTCCTAAAAAAAGAGAAATAGCCTTGCATAAAATCTTTAAGCTTTGACTTCTGACTTAGAGGAGCTAAATTGCCGAAATAAAAACTTGGATGTCGATTTGGATGCTTTTAGAAGTAATTTGGTTCACAAAACCTGTCTGCTGGCAGAATTCATGTGTCATCTTAGAAAAATCATCTCTCATATGAGTTCGTTTTCTGCTGAAATTTGGTAGGCTGATAGGTCTTTGAGTTAGAAATCCAACAAAATTGAGCTTGCATCAAATGGACTTTCTAGCTCAAGATATTCAAGTCGGAATGGCCTAAAGTCAACATTGGCAGAATGTGAGACTTGTCTTTGAAGGCTAATATTTCCATGCTCTTTATTTTTTTATTTTTTTTGTCATATATGTATAGAACAATATGGATGTTATCTTTCTAATGCCACTAGAATCACTTTTTTTTTTACTTCTAGAGCTCAAGCTCTGCACAAAACATCGATCGGATGTCAAATCTGTCAATTATCTCCGATTTACTTCTTTTTTAGTCTTACATCCAAAAGTGTCTTCAAAACATAAAATAAAGAATATGAAAACATTTTATATATAAAACATAGGCAAAATACTATGTAAATGTGAGTAAAACTATCGAATAATATGGTTGCATCACAAATGGATTAGTAAAGTCTTATTAGTAGCAGTAAGAACCTGAGTGGTTTTTATGAGATATTTAGATGGTATTAAGCCTTCAACTATGCAATTTCAATAAGATCCTGAATCAACTAAAGCTTTAACAATTAATTTAAATTTTTTTTTATTACAAGGTAGATTAGAGTATACAATTTATGAGTGATAACTCTATCAATCTTATTAACCCATTGCATGCAATCTTTGGATTAGAGATTTTTGAAACATTTTCTAAATTAGAAGTGTATTCTTATGGATTTTAATTAGAGGATTTATCTCAGTCACCAAATTCTAAATAAGTAATCTACTATTTAAAGTCTTTTATCTTTCTTTTTATTCCATTTCTTTCAGACCTGAGATTTGTAGTTATGAGTTTTTGGATCTTGAGTCATATCTATAAAGTCTAATATAAGACTATCTTCTATTGTGAGCTATTTTTGCTCATTCTAAAAGGCTTTTAGTGATGCAATTATCACATTCACAATCATTTTTTTTTACATTTTGATTCATCATTTGTCGAATCCAATCTCTAAAATACTTTAAGCTTTAGATCTTCACCTTTTAATTCATTAATCAGAATCATATATTGGGTTTTCTTGTGGCTCTCATCAATTACAAGGGCATTAATCTTCTTCTTTTTTTGCTTTGCATTTGTTTTTAAAATGTCTAGGCTTACAACACTTGTAGCAAACTAGGAAAGTCTTTTCAAAAGTCTTAACTCTTGAAGAAGAAGTCTTATAGATTTGATTAGACTCTTTTTTCAAAAAAAAAAACTTATTAGAAGGATATTTCTTGTGTTTCTAATAAGAAACACACCTTTTCTTTTTTATCATTTCTTTATCTGGTTTTTAATATGAGCATAGCCTATTTGCTTGCAAAAATCCTCTAAAATATATTTATTAATTTTTTTTTGCTATTCAAGCTACCTTTTAAGCTTGATATCATTATAAAGAGCTATTCCTTCATTAAACACCTCTGATGCAAAGTTCACCATGGGTAAATTACAAGTAAAGAATAGTTTCTCCTAACTAACCTTTCGATCTATTTTGGATTTTATCAGTAAAAATAATAGGAAGTCCTATATGAACTTTTATTTTCAATAATCAACATTACAGGTAGCTATCAAGAATGATTCTATTTGTAAAGATCTCTTCCAACTTCCAACTTCCAACTATTAGGTTGAGGAGATGGTTTCACCTATCCTTAGATATTGTCACAATTATACCTGGGTACAGAGCAATCCTTGTCAATAGTTAGAGATATATTTAACGATCAATAAAACCAGCTCAAAGTAAACTAAACCAAAAGTACACTACTCTAAAGGAAAACCAATGAGCATTTGCATTTCAAATAAACATAAAGAGAAAGATCTTGAAACTCCGGATATAGATAGACAACAAACTTTATTCAATCACTTAACATATAAATTATAACAAGTTGATGTAAATTGACTATATAACACAACTAAATATACTCTTTGTTGTATATATACAACGTCGCGACGATCATCTTTCTAGATTAGATTTAGGTGTGAAAAGAATAAGAAATTTTTATCATTTTATGGTTAAAGATTGGAGTCACCGCATAGTGTTTTGTTCATTAGAAACCCTAACTGGTCTATTCACTTTAGTAAGGTTGATCATGGCTTTATAGGTCAAACCTAATCATTCTAAATCCAAAATATATTTTATATTTTTGTTTCTCTTAATACTAGGAATATATCTTATGTATAGGTTTATAATTTCCAAATATTAAAAGTAAACAAAATGAGAGAGATAGATAGATAGAGAGATAAAGAGAGCGAAGGGGTCATTTTATTTATCATGGGCTTAATTTGCCTTCTTTAATATTAGAAATACATCTTACGTGTATGTTCGTAAATCCTGATATTAAAAAGAAACAAATTGGATATTTTAATGTTTTTAAAATTTAGGCCAAGTTTTAATAGACTTTATAAACTTGTTATAAATTCTAAGTATGCAAGCAAAATATTTTTGTATTTTTTTAATCTTTTGTATAACATTATGAAAAGTAAAATAAAAAGCTAAAATATGCAAAAATATTTTTTTGGATTTTTTCTTTTTTCTTAGAACAAAACAAAAGGTTTCTTTTTACAATTCCAAGTTATGTGAAAACCATTTTTTTGAAACAACTTGGCTATAAATAAAATTCTTTTTTTATTTAGTTTTTTGTATCATACAAAATGTTGTAATTTGGAATTATATAGCATCACAACCCAAAAACAAATCAACCAACAAAGCAATTAAGGTTAGCTCAAAATTTTTATACATAGTCCAAAGACACAAAGCCTAAATCTTCATGACCCAAGTTTAATAACCCAGGAATTAAACCAAGCCCAAAACTCAATTAAGACAGATTATAGATGGCAAAGCCCTATATACCAAAGTACTGCCTATATACTTTTATCTTACCCGAAGCCCACTTTTCACAACCAAACAGGCTTGACCCCCCAAAAAGTCATCAATGTCATACACAACACATCCATAATCCATTGCAAATCGTCACTTGAAAAAAAGAGAGGAAAATACCCTAACTGAAAACTCAAGGGACATGTACTGGTCGCATTTCCATTTCACTTCCTCATGCATTTGTGCAAGGAAATACACTGAAATACACAAAAAGAAGATCTATAAAAAAGTACATAACCCTTTATGCAAACTGGGCAGAGCCTTATACGAGTTCCTACTTTTATAAACCAATAAGGATATCATTCTAACTCTCAAAGCAAATAAGCCAAGTTGATGAGCCATCGAAGAAGAAAAATGTAAACACCCAAATACACACACACACACACATATATATAATTGATGACTCTACCATCGCTGTCGATTTCTGAATCGGCAGCGACACAGTGTTATTAAAAGTTAGGGAAACAAATTGGACTGTCTTAAGAAGCTAGGAGGGAGGGGTAAAACCAGTTTTGGACAGACCAAAACACGAACAAGAACACCTTTAAACCAACCCCAAACACCCCACCTCAGTTTATGTGAAGTATAAATGCAAGGGGAGAGAGAGAGAGAAGGTGACCCTTCCTCTTCCCAAAGTCAGCTTGCTGCAGTTGCATGTCTCTCTTTTCCACCTTCTTCCCAATGAAAATTCAAACCAAAACCAACAAAGAATACCTCTTGAACATGTGAGAGAGTTGAGATCGTGAATGAAGGCCGAATAGCTGTTTAGAGGGAAGGAAAGAGGGCTGGAACGAGTGGGAAGAAACTGACAAAAAATAAAGAAAAAAAAGAAAAAGAAAACCAAGAGAGGAAGAAGAAGGGGAAAACAGGAGAAAGAGGGAGGAGAAATACTACCAAACTGTCTAGACCTACTTAGAGTTGAAAGGTATAGGTCATGTTGTCTCCTTTTGCCCCCTTGTTCTTCAAACTCAGAACTGAAAATCATGAAGGATCCCTAAGAAAAATTGACCTTAACCCCTTAGGCTAATTGTAAAGGAAACTGAAAAAAACTAAGAGAACAAGCAACAAAGACGAAATGAGACCAAATTCCAGAGCATCTAACTAAGGATAATGAATAAAATGGAAAGAATAAAACTTGGTAGAGGACCGGCCACAACGATGGGACTGACCGGAATGCATTGTGTAAGAAGATGCATGTGTGTGTTCATGTTAAAATCATGTGACTCTGCTGGGATTTGATGACAGATGTGTGCTGGAATTGAAAATGCATGTGTGTTCATGTTAAAATCATGAAACTTGTTGGGATTTGATGATATATATTGTGCTGGAATTGAGAATGCACGTCTGTGTTAATGTTAAAACCATGTAACACAGCTGGGATTTGATGATATATTATGAGCTGGAATTGAAAATGCATGCGTGTGTTCTACAACGAATTTATAATTCGCTGCCGAAATTGAGTTGATTGCAGCGAATTAACATTCGCTGCCGAATTATGTGTTCTGCAGTGAATTTGGGATTCGCTGCCGAAATTGTATTGTCTGCAGCGAATTTGTAATTCGCTACTGAAAGTGAGTTGTTTGTAACGAATTAACATTCGCTGCCGAATGGTGTGTCCTGCACCGAAGATGGGATTCGCTGCCGAAACTGAGTTGTCTGCATCGAATTAGCATTCACTGCCGAAGTGCGTGTTGTGAAACCCTAGAAATTTATAATTTAAATATGCAGATGTGTAAACCCTCATGTAAACATAAGACTGAAAATGGTAATATTTCAATGAGTGATGAAAACCAAGATTAGAAATAATAGATAAATAATGATATATAATGGAAGAGATGACCTCTATAAAATGAATTTTGGTTTAGAATTCATAAGGACAGAGAAACTGGTAACATGATTTGATAGATAACATAATGAGAAAAATAACAAAATATTTCTAGGAAATAAGTGAGGTAATAAAGAATACATTATAATAAAGGATAGTTCAATGAAAAGGGTAGGACTGAAGGTCCAAGCATCGATTAAAAATCAGTGACGTTACTTTAAAATGGTAATAAACCGGATAATTTACATGAAAAATAAAATAAAATACATAAAGGCATAAATGAGGGACATAATTGTAATTAGGGGAAAATGTGCTTTTAAAACAGCAAAAGGCCACCTGTTCAAAAAAAAAATTACCTGAAAATTTCCAATGTATCGTTAAAAAGAATGTAGAAAATCGGGGTTGTTACAGTTGGTATCAGAGCGTGGTTGTGATTCAGTAGACTTTATAAGTATTGAAAGTATAATGAATCATGTATCTTGAGATAGAATGAACTAGACATGGCATATATATATGCTTGGTTACCACAAGTGTGGTAATTAAGAAAAGTGATACTAGGTTGGCAAAAAGTCGGTAACTAAGGAAACAAACTATTACCTCGTGATTGTGGTATCGGTAGCAAATAATAGATGTGGAACCATTGTCTGATAATATGTTAGATAATAATAAAGGATTCATGAACAAAATAAATTTGAAATATTAATAAAATAATAATGTAACAAAGGTGTTTGGTGTCTTGATGAAATATGAATGGAGGGGATGAAACCATATATGAATTAATATTAGAGTGAATATATGTTGGTGTAAGTGTTATTGATTAAAACATCTGACATGACATACAGATAAAGACGAGATTGTTTAGTGATTAATGACTTAATAAATGATTATGTCAAGACGGTAGCAAGACCCTGCATATTAGACCCTTGCCCTAATTGACAACACTTTATCTTGACATTCAAAGGGAAACTAGTTTGGTACATAACAAAATGGACAATACAAGTTTATTTTTGGCATCGTAGATATGAGGTAAAGGCTTGGAAATTGGTTATGAAAAGAATTATTAAATTACCTTATGAGAAGTCTACCCTAAAATCAAGAATGAATTAAGGATTGTAAGCGTGGTTATCTTTGTAGACCTAAAGGAGTAAATGGTTAAAACATGAACATGGATGTAATACCTGTTGTGGAATGTTATGGGCTAACGGTAAGACACTAAGTTACCGTCATACAAGATAATAAATAAATAATTTGGCAAGCTACCTATAAGAGTAGGCGAGGAGGTCACGAGTGTGCAATGTATGTATATGTGATTGCAGAAATACATAGTTAATAAGGAAACTAGAAAAGAGATGAATTTAGGGAAAGAAGGGAACTAATACGCACTGACGATGAGATGTAAATGAACGTTGATTCAGGAGTTAATACTTAATATTAAGAGTGTTTGTGCACAGAAGTTGAGTAATTATAGATACGGAGTGTTACTTGGTGGGGTCTTGATTAATACTTAAAAGTGTATTTTTATCAAGGTTTTATATCATCATTTGCACTTGAAGTATCAATAACTCCTTAACTAAAACATGTTTTATAATAACAAGTCTGATACCATAAGATACCTTTAATTTATGGTAAATGTTCATCTTAAATGCATGCCTATCACATAAATGAAAGGATTGATTGATGAGTTTAAGTACTGAAATTGAAAGGACAAAGAGAGGGCCAAACTTAGAAAAGAGATGTTGGTTCAGTCCAAATTGGAACACTGTTCGGTCATCGGGTCATATCTGGAGTTGTAGATCTTGGATTTAGGTCTGCTTTAAATGGCTGGGAAGCTAAGACATAGGCCTAAAACTTTAATACAGAGTCCAAGATTTAAAAAGGCCGTTTTCAAGTCCAAATTGTAGCAACAACGGAGAAGTCTGAATCTGTCCTGCAGCCTAGACACTGTTCAGTGTTTAGCCCATATCTCGAGTTCTAGAAGTCCAAATGCACCAATTCTTTTTTTGTTGGAAAGTTGAGACAATTTCCTAGAACTTTCATGAGTTAAGTCTGTTTAAATTATGATGTTATCAATGATGTTTTGTTCAGACAAGAAGATAAGGATTGTCACAAAGTCAAGATGTGGCCACCCACTCAACAATTAGTCATCAAATCAATAGTTCCAAATTTTGGCCTATAAAAGGAGGCATTTGCCATGCATTTAGGCGTCTTGGTTTTCAGATCAAGATCAAGATCATGCTCTTGCTCTCTTTCTTTATATTGTTGTAATGCTGAAGTTTTGTTTATATTAATCTCTTGTTTATGCTTTTCATTTCCTTTCCTTTACTTAGTTAACTTATATCTTATTTATGTTCTTATCTTGTTTATTTATGTTTCTCTTCTTCATTATGTTTAGCTAAGTTTATTATGTCAAGGTGAAAAGGTTACACTAATGGTGTAAGAATAAGTATAGTATAAACTCAACATGGACTTTAATGTTTGATACTAACATGTTTTGTATCTGTTATCTTATTCACTCTTAATACTTTGCTTGTTAAATATTTAATCTAGATTTATGTTGTATAACCTTGGTACAGCAAATACTTGGCACTTTCATAGCCCAAACCGTATGGTATAACTTTGGTATAACAAATACTTGAGACTTTCATAGCCCAACATCTTTGGTCGTGTCAGCTCTAAATAAGAATAAGATGTGAAAATATGATGGTATGAACAAGTAGTTAAGTATGAAATTATAGGAACCATGAGGATTTCTATATTGGAACACTAAATAGCTAAGATAAATCATAGTTGTTAAGCTGTAAGGAGTGCAACATGAAATTGGAAAAAAAATTAATTAAAAATTGACGATAACAATAGTTATATACAAATGTAATTGGAAAACTACGACAATGACAAGAATTACATGTTAATCGTAATGGACTTGGATGATGGATCTTGAAAGTATTCAATACATTAGTTAGCCACGATACCAAATACTAACAAGTAAATAAATATTTAGTTGACAATATGACAAGCTAAAATTACGAAATTGAGTCTAAGTCATCTAAATGGTGGATGACTCGGGTGGTTGGCCCGATACTTCATTAGTGGGGTGGACAATATTTAAGATAATTGACATGTTACTTATACTTTTGTTTGGGAAGGAGATGTCATTGATAGTGTGACTAACAAGAACAATCATTGGATAAGATAAATGTGATGCTTGAGGTGTAGTTATGTTATAAATTTGGGAAGTAATTATAGGAATACTACGTATCTATGAGAAATAAAATGATGTATAAAATAAAAAGTGTCTAGTGGGAGCATGACATGCTTCAACAGTGGAAAAATAAGGTGAAATGGTTTCCTCGAGACAAACACAAGAGTTGGGCTAATAGCTTATTGAATTTAATTGCCTATACTTTTATATAGAATCCAAAACGCGATTCTTGTATCCAAGTTACAGAAAGGAGAAAAAAAAAGAGAGAGAAAGAAGTATCAAATAATATTCGCAAATATAAGTAGAAATCCTAAATGTCGAGGATGAAATTTCTTGAAGGAGGGGAGAATGTGAAACCCTGGAAATTTATAATTTAAATATGCAGATGTGTAAATCCTCATGTAAACGTAAGACTGAAAGTGGTAATATTTCAATGAGTGATGAAAACCAAGATTAGAAATAATAGATAAATAATGATATATAATGGAAGAGATGACCTCTATAAAATGAATTTTGGTTTAGAATTCATAAGGACAGAAAAACTGGTAATGTGTTTTGATGGATAACATAATGAGAAAAATAACAAAATATTTCTAGGAAATAAGTGAGGTAATAAAGAATACATTATAATAAAGGATTGTTCAATGAAAAGGGTAGGACTGAACCGATTAAAAATTAGTGATGTTACTTTGAAACGGTAATAAACCGGATAATTTACATAAAAAATAAAATAAAATACATAAAAGCATAAATGAGGGACATAATTATAATTAGGGGAAAATGTGCTTTTAAAACAGCAAAAGGCCACTAGTTCAAAAAAAAAAGTGAGAGACAATAGAGAATTCGGCTAGAGAGAGAAGTGCAGATTTTAGAGGAATCAATAATACTCTGGTGGCCATATCTCTGGAATCCACTGTTGGATCATGCTGAGTTTTGAATATGTTTTTCTTCTCACACTCCTCTATTAACTGACCAGAGGGATTTGAAGGAACACAATCCGTGTGACAGAAATCATCATCAAAACTTTTCTGGAAAAAAGGAAATAATTCTGCGGGGCAGTTTTGGTTACAGGCTGATTTCTCTCCCATCCACCGTTGGATCATACTCCTTCTTGGATATGTAGTACGCCTAGGTGTTGCCTTCAATCTGGATGGTGGAGATTGGAAACGAATTCTCCGACAAGGTTTCGGTCATGTTGAACAGTAGCTCGTCCATTTTCAGATTATCTCGGTTTTATTCAGATCTAGGGAGATCCAACCGTTGGATCTTTATGATTTTGAGATATTTTGTGCACAAATCTATGATATGTAGTCTGACCGTTGAGTTTAAACAATAATCATAGATTAATTGTGTATTCTTTATATGAGGGGAAGCATGATTATTGTGTAAGAATAGTCAGGAACATTGCTATGTGAACATGTTGGTTGAATAGAAAGCTAACTTATTGGTTGTGTGGATATAAACGGGGTGGAACCACGAAGGAATTGAAATTAAAGAAATTTGGAAAATAAAACATATTTAAAGCTAGCCATAAGTACTTTTGGCAAACTGATTAGTTAATGAAGATTGTCATGGATTCCAACTAGTAGGGTGAAATTGTTATTGTGATAATGATCTAAGACTATTAATTGTTAAGGTTTGTCGCATATGTTTAATCGCACGAGGAGAAAGAAAAAGAAAATGAATGGTTCATCATTTTGTTGTATTAATAATAATAATAATAATATTAGGAGAAATCCCAAAAGGAATGAGTCTCCTTATTTTGGTCTAATCTTGCTATATTGTAGAGGCTGGGAAATTGTTTGAATGTTTTGCTTTAGAATTGCTTTGAATTTGTGATTTAATGATGCCAAATGACCTTGGATGATGTTGTTTTTGCATGAAAATAAGTTGGAAGTTGAAAAGGATTTCCAAGGGATGGAAAAATCTCGTTGTCCAAAATTTTAGCTATAAAGGAGGGGCTATTGTGATTGTTGATTTTGAGCCTTAAAACAAAATAATTTGGAGTTGGTTTCTTCATATAAGTTGTATTTCTATGTTTTAGCCTTTCATAGGGATAAATCACGCCCAAAACTGAGTTTTACAGCTTTAGTTATGATTAAAACACTAGATAGTGTTCTGGGTTGGTTAAGCTAAATTGATTGGAATTAGACGATTTTTAATCTTTGCTTGGAATTGCTGTTGAGTGATGATTTTGATAATAAAATTATAAGAATGAATATAAACATGAAAATGGGTAAGAGTATGAGAACTTAAAGAAAATTCCTTGTGATTGGTTTGAGAATACTAGTTGAATGAGAATTATATGAAGATGTGATGTTGATAAAAATTGAATCCCTGGTGGTACAGGGGAAGCTGTGGGGACTAGACAATTGTATGGAGTGGCAGCACGTGCACCTGTTCTAGGTAGGTGATTCATCACCTTATTTTGTAATTATTAGTTTTTCTTAAATATCTGTGTTGTTTATTTAATTGATGTTAAAAGAATGAAACAAATGAATAAGTTGAGTGATTATTACAAATGAGAATTATTGGTAATTTAAGGGAAATTACCGAAATTATTTGGCTAACAAAAGAAGTTAACCGGGTGCTGGGTAATTCGTATGGAATTACCGAATTGATTGTGGCAACCAAGATAGGTTAGCCGGATTTCTTGGGTAATTAAGAGAATTACCAGGTTTATTGGTTAACAAGGAAGTTAACCGAATATGGAGTAATTCGTATGGAATTACCGGATTGATTGGCTAACAAAAGAGGTTAGCTGGTTGCTGGGTAATTCGTATGGAACTACCGGATTGATTGGCTAACAAAAGAGGTTAGCCAGATGCTATGTAATTCGTATGGAATTACCGGATTGATTTTGGCAATCAAGATGGGTTAGTCAGATTTCTTGGGTAATTAAGAGAATTACCGGGTTTATTGGTTAATAAGGAAGTTAACTGGATATGGGGTAATTCGTAACAAAAGAGGTTAGCTGGAGGCTGGGTAATTCGTATGGAATTACCATATTTATTGGTAACCGAGGAAGGTTAACCAAATGTGTGGGTAATTATATGAAATTACCAGAATTATTGGCAATCGAGATAAGTTAGTTGGATATTTAAGTTTTGAAGAGATTATGTGAATTAATTGATTGAAGTTAGAAGTAGTAAATTCTAAATGTTATGAGTAAAATAATTAATATATGACTAAGATATTGAGTAAATTAACTAATGTGGTTATTGGGTAGACACAATGACTTGGAAATTGGAGGGGAATTGATAAATAATTGGTTACCATAGTGTTGGTGGCTAAGGATACATTACAATGACACTTAACACTATAATGATGGTGGCTAAGGGCATAAATTGATACTTGGCACTGTGATGAAGGTGACCAAAGTTATGTGAAGGATGCTTAATGACCGTAGTGTCAATAACTAAGATTGTGTGCGAATGATACTTGGCAACCGTGGTTACAATGCATATGATGTTAATAAGAAAAACGAAAGGGCTTCGGTACGAATGGAAGAATCAAATGGCATTGATTAGCTATCCGGGTTTGGATTGCTAATGGTATCAATGAGGTTTCATCGGTGCCAGTATTTCTTAAATTGATTAGACAATCCCGAACAATTGGGTGACTAATGATGTTAGTAAAGATTACTAACATCGCCATGATTACTCTTAGTTCAGTGAAAAAAAGAAAAGAAAGATAAGTTGATTAACTATTCTGGGTATAGTTAATGATATCAATAGGTCACATTGGTATCGACAACCATTTCTGGTGTGATTAGCTACTCCAGGTAAGGAGGCTAATGATGTCAAGGGTTCTTGACATCTACAACTTTAATGGTAAACTATATATGAATAAGATTTGATTAACTATTCTGAGGAAGGAATAGTTAATGATACTAATTGGTTGTATTGATATCGGTATGTGAATGTAATTGATTAGTCTAGCCCAATATTAGAAGACTAATGATACTAATGAGATTTATTAGTTTCGGCGATTACCTTCTAGCAATAGATTCAGAAAGGGAAAATATTGATTAGTTATTCCAAAAGAATGAGACAAGCTAATGATACCAAGAGAGGAATATCTTGGTATCAAGTGAGAATTGATTTATAAGGAGATGGTGTTCGCAAACCGTTGGGTTGTGTTGAGATTTTCAAGATGGAATTATTCTTGGCAAATAAGATAAGATATTAGATGGATATTGGTAATAGATGGAAAATATATGTTGTAAAAGAGGTTTATGCCTATTTTTTTATATCAAAAGAAATTACATAGAGATTATTATCTGCCATTGTTATTGCTTGTTACTATCTTTTATATTTATGTGTACATGTTAATATCTATTTTCAGGTCCATCACGGTCGCGTCAAAAGTGATACTAGTTTAGTTATCTTTTGCTTTTGACCATGTAAATTATTTGTAAATTAAAAGACTTGTCTCCTAAAACTTGAGATGTAATATCAATCCGTAAATTTGAATGTATGTCTTTAATCTAATGGTTGAAACTCTAAGTACCTATTTAACCATGCATGTTTATAGTTGAAATTGAATCTTTCACTTGAACTACATTATATGATGTTATTGAATAAGATGTGTTGTGTTGTTGATAATGAGTTGGGTTGAGACCTAGGATGATTGGGTCGTGATTGAGTTATGAGATGTGAGATATTAGAAGTGTAAACAGGGTATATGTCGATAACTTGAGACCTCCCAGTATAGGGGAGACTCTACCAAAATTTTGGTAGAATTTTTTGTGGAACCCGTATATAAAAAAAAAATTTCCTGAAAATTTCCAATGTATCGCCAAAAAGAATGTAGAAAATCAGGGTTGTTACATGTGTTCTGCAGCGAATTTGTGATTCGCTGCTGAAGTTGAGTTGTCTGCAGCGAATTAGCATTTGCTGCCAAATTGCGTGTTCTGCAACGAATTTGCGATTCGTTGCCGAAGTTGAGTTGTCTGCAGTGAATTTGTGATTTCACTGCCAACGTTGTGGAACACACAATTCAGCAGCGAATGCTAATTCACTGCAGGCAACTCAGTTGCGGCAACGAATCACAAATTTGCTGCAGACAACTCAGTTTCGACAGCAAATCACGAATTCGCTGCAAAACACACAATTCGGCAGCGAATGCTAATTCACTGCAGGCAACTCAGTTGCAGCAGCGAATCACAAATTCGCTGCAAAACACACAATTCGGCAGCGAATCACGAATTCGCTGCAGACAACTCAGTTTCGGCAGCGAATCACAAATTCGGTGCAGACAACTCAACTTCGGCAGCGGATCACAAATTCGCTGCAAAATACACATTTCGGCAGCGAATGCTAATTCGCAGCAGATAACTCAGTTTTGGCGTTTTGGCAGCGAATCACAGATTCACTGCAGACAACTCAATTTCGGTAGCGAATCACAAATTTGCTACATAACACACACTTCGGCAGCGCTAATTTGCTACAGATAACTCAGTTCAGCAGCAAAATCACAAATTCGTTGTAGACAACTCAACTTCGGTAGCGAATCGCAAATTCACTGCAAAACACGCACTTCAGCAACAAATGCTAATTCGCTGTAGACAACTCAGCCAAATATTCGCTGCCGAATTATATGTGATGCTGCGAATTTGGGATTCACTGCCGAAGTTGTATTGTCTGTAGTGCATTCACATTGACTACCAAATTATGTGTTCTGCAACGAATTTAGGATAGGCTGCCGAAGTTGTATTGTTTGTTGCGAATTTCAAATTCACTACCAAAATTGAGTTGTTTGCAGTGAATTAACTTTCGCTGCCGAATTGGGTGTCCTTCAGCGAATCTGGGGTTTGCTGCTAAAATTGAGTTGTTTGCAGCGAATTAACATTCGCTGCCGAATTGTATGTGTTTTAGCGAATTTGAGAATCGCTGCCGAAGTTGAATTGTCTGCAATGAATTTGGGATTCGCTCTCGAAATTGAGTAGTTGGCAGCAAATTAACATTCGATGCCGAATTGTATCTCCTGCAGTGAAATTGGGGTTCGCTGCCAAACTTCTATGGGAGCAGCGAATTTGAAATTCGCTTCCAAAATCGAGTTATCTGCAACGAATTTGCATTCGTTGCCTAATTGTGTGTGCCGAAATTGAGTTGTTCGCAGCAAATTAACATTAGGGCCCCAATTGTGTGTTCTGCTTCAAATTTGGGATTCCTTGTCGAAAATGAGTTGGGTGCAGAGAATTAATATTCGCTGCCAAATTGTATGTGCTGCAGCGAATTTGGGATTCGCTGCCGAAGTTGTTTTGTCTGTAGTGAATTAACATTGACTACCGAATTAGGTGTCCTTCAGCGAATCTGGGGTTTTCTGCTAAAATTGAGTTGTTTGCAATGAATTAAAATTCGCTGCCGAAGTTGAATTGTTTGCAATGAATTTTTAATTCACTCTCGAAATTAAGTAGTTGGCAGCAAATTAACATTCGATGCTGAATTGTGTGTCGTGCAGTTAAATTGGGGTACGATGCCAAAGTTCTATGGCAGCAGCGAATTTGAAATTCGCTTCCAAAATTGAGTTATGTGCAACGAATTAACATTCGTTGCCTAATTGTGTGTGGTGCTTCGAAATTAGGACTCGGTGTCGAAGTTGCATGGTCTGCAGCCAATGTCAAATTCGCTGTCGAAATTGAGTTGTTTGCAACGAATTAACATTAGGGCCTCTATTGCGTGTTCTGGTACAAATTTGGGATTCCTTGTCGAAAATGAGTTGGGCGCAGAGATTTAATTTTCACTGCCGCATTGTGTGTGCTGCAGCGAATTTGGGATTCGCTGCCGAAGTTGTATTGGCTGTAGTTCATTAACATTGACTGCTGAATTGTGTTTTCTACAGTGAATTTAGGATTGGCTGCCGAAGTTGTATTGTCTATTGCGAATTTGAAATTCGCTGCAAAAATTGCGTTGTTTGCAGTGCATTAACTTTCGCTGCCAAATTGGGTGTGCTTCAGCGATCTGGGTTTTCTGCTGAAATTGAGTTGTTTGCAGTGAATTTAAATTCCCTGCCGAATTGTGTGTGCTTTAGCGAATTTGGGAATCGAAGCTGAAGGTCAATTGTCTGCATTGAATTTGTAACTCGCTCACGAAATTGAGTAGTTGGCAGCAAATTAACAATCGATGCCGAATTGTGTGTCCTGTAGTGAAATTGGGGTACGATGCCAAAGTTCTATGGCAGCAGCGAATTTGAAATTCGCTTCCAAAATTGAGTTATGTGCACCGAATTAACATTCACTGCCTAATTGTGTGTGCTGCTGTGAATTTAGGATTCGCTGTCGAAGTTGTATGGTCTGCAACGAATTTCAAATCCGCTGCCGAAATTGAGTTGTTTGCAGCGAATTAACATTAGGGCCTCTATTGCGTGTTCTGCTACAAATTTGGGATTCCTTGTCGAAAATGAGTTGGGCGCAGAGATTTGATTTTCGCTGCCGCATTCTGTGTGCTGCAGCGAATTTGGGATTCGCTGTTGAAGTTGTATTGGCTGTAGTTAATTAACATTGACTGTTGAATTGTGTTTTCTGCAGTGAATTTAGGATAGGTTGCCAAAGTTGTATTGTCTATTGCGAATTTGAAATTCGCCGCCGAAATTGAGTTGTTTGCAGCGAATTAACATTAGGGCCCTAATTGTGTTTTCTGCTTCAAATTTGCATTCCTTGTCAAAAATGAGTTGGGTGCAGAGAATGAATATTCGCTGGCGCATTGTGTGTGCTGCAGCGAATGTGGGATTCGCTGTCGAAGTTGTATTGTCTGTAGTGAATTAACATTGACTGCCGAATTGTGTGTTCTGCAACAAATTTAGGATTTGCTGCCGAAGTTGTATTGTCTGTTGTGATTTTGAAATTCGCTGCAAAAATTGCGTTGTTTGCAGTGAATTAACTTTCGCTGTCAAATTGGGTGTCCTTCAGCGATCTGGGTTTTCTGCTGAAATTGAGTTGTTTGCAGTGAATTTAAATCCGCTGCCGAATTGTGTGTGCTTTAGCGAATTTGGGAATCGAAGCTGAAGTTCAATTGTCTGCATTGAATTTGTAACTCGCTCACGAAATTGAGTAGTTGGCAGCAAATTAACAATCGATGCCTAATTGTGTGTGCTGCTGCGAATTTAGGATTCGCTGTCGAAGTTGCATGGTCTGCAGCGAATGTCAAATTCGCTGTCGAAATTGAGTTGTTTGCAGCGAATTAACATTAGGGCCTCTATTGCGTGTTCTGCTACAAATTTGGGATTCCTTGTCGAAAATGAGTTGGGTGCAGAGAATTAATATTTGCTGCTGAATTGTGTGCTGCAGCGAATGTGGAATTCGCTGCCGAAATTGTATTGTCTGGAGTGAATGAACATTGACTGTCGAATTGTGTGTTCTACAACGAATTTAGGATTTGCTGCCGAAGTTGTATTGTCTGTTGCGACTTTGAAATTCGCTGCAAAAATTGAGTTGTTTGCAGTGAATTAACTTTCGCTGCCGAATTGGGTGTCCTTCAGCGAATCTAGGGTTTGCTGCTGTAATTGAGTTATTTGCAGCGAATTAACATTCTCAGCCGAATTGTGTGTGCTTTAGCGAATTTGGGAATCGTTGCCGAGGTTGAATTGTCTGCAATGAATTTGTGATTCGCTCTCGAAATTGAGTAGTTGGCAGCAAATTAACATTCGATGTCGAATTATGTGTCTTGCAGTGAAATTGGGGTTCGCTGCCAAACTTCTATGGGAGCAGCGAATTTGAAATTCGCTTCCAAAATTGAGTTATGTGCAACGAATTAACATTCGTTGCCTAATTTTGTGTGCTGTTGCAAATTTAGGATTCGCTGTCGAAGTTGTTTTGTCTGTTGCGAATTTGAAATTCGCTGCCAAAATTGAGTTGTTTGCAGTGAATTAACTTTCGCTGCCGAATTGGGTTTCCTTCAGCGAATCTGGGAATTGCTGCTGAAATTGAGTTGTTTGCAGCGAATTAAAATTTGCTGCTGAATTGTGTCTGCTTTAGCGAAGTTGAATTGTCTGCAATGAATTTGTAATTCGCTCTCGAAATTGAGTAGTTGGCAGCAAATTAATATTTGATTTGTGTTTCCTGCAGTGATATTGGGTTACGATGCCAAAATTCTATGGCAGCAGTGAATTTGAAATTCGCTTCCAAAATTAAGTTATGTGCAATGAATTAACATTTGTTGCCTAATTGTGTGTGCTGCTTCGAAATTAGGATTCGGTGTCGAAGTTGAATGATCTGAAATTCGCTGCCGAAATTGAGTTGTTTGCAGCGAATTAACATTAGGGCCTCAATTACGTGTTCTGCTACAAATTTGGGATTCCTTTTCGAAAATGAGTTGGGCGCAAAGAATTAATATTCGCTGCCGAATTGTGTGTGTTGCAGCGAATTTAGGATTCGCTGCCGAAGTTGTATTGTCTGTAGTGAATTAACATTGACCGTTGAATTGTGTGTTCTGCAACGAGTTTAGGATTCACTGTCAAAGTTGTATTGTCTTTCGCAATATTGAAATTCGGTGCCAAAGATGAGTTCTTTGCAGTGAATTAACTTTCGCTGCCGAATTGGGTGTCCTTCAAAGAATCTGGGTTGGCTGCTGAAATTGAGTTGTTGGCAGCGAATTAACATTCGCTGCTGAATTGTGTCTGCTTTAGCGAATTTGGGAATCACTGCCGAGGTTGAATTGTCTGCAATGAATTTGTAATTCGCTCTCGAAATTGAGTAGTTGGCAGCAAATTAACATTCAATTTGTGTGTCCTGCAGTGATATTGGGGTACGACGCCAAAGTTCTATGGCAGCAGCGAATTTGAAATTCGCTTCTAAAATTGAGTTATGTGCAACGAATTAACATTCGTTGCCTAATTGTGGGTGCTGCTTCGAAATTAGAATTCGATGTCGAAGTTGAATGGTCTGCAGGGAATTTCAAATTCGCTGCCGAAATTGAGTTGTTTGTAGCGAATTAACATTAGGGCCTCAATTACGTGTTCTGCTACAAATTTGGGATTCCTTTTCGAAACTGAGTTGGGCGTAGAGAATTAATATTCGCTGCCGAATTGTGTGTGCTGCAGCGAATTTGGGATTCGCTGCCGAAGTTGTATTGTGTGTAGTAAATTAACATTGACCGTTGAATTATGTGTTCTGCAACAAATTAAGGATTTCATGTCGAAGTTGTATTGTCTTTTGCAATATTGAAATTTGCTGCCAAAGATGAGTTCTTTGTAGTGAATTAACTTTCGCTGCCGAATTGGGTGTCCTTCAAAGAATCTGGGTTGGCTGCTGAAATTGAGTTGTTGGCAGCGAATTAACATTTGCTGCTGAATTGTGTCTGCTTTAGCGAATTTGGGAATCATTGCCGAGGTTGAATTGTCTACAATGAATTTGTAATTCGCTCTCGAAATTGAGTAGTTGGCACCAAATTAACATTCGATGCCGAATTGTGTGTCGTGTAGTGAAATTGGGGTTCGCGACCAAACTTCTATGGCAGCAGCGAAATTGAAATTCGCTTCCATAATTGAGTTATGTGTAACGAATTAACTTTCGATGCCTAATTATGTGTGCTGCTGCGAATTTAGGATTCGTTGTCGAAGTTCTATGGTCTGCAGCGAATTTCAAATTCGCTGCCGAAATTGAGTTGTTTGCAGCGAATTAACATTCGGGCCTCAATTGCGTGTTCTGCTACAAATTTCGGATTCGTTGTCGAAAATGAGTTGGGCGCAGAGAAGTAATTTTCACTGCCGCATTGTGTGTGCTGCAGCGAATTGGGGATTCGCTGCCGAAGTTGTATTGTCTGTAGTGAATTAACATTGACTACCGAATTGTGTGTTCTGCATCGAATTTAGGATTTGTTGTCGAAGTTGTATTGTCTGTTGCGAGTTTGAAATTCGGTGCCAAAATTGAGTTATTTGCAGTGAATTAACTTTCGCTGCCGAATTGGGTGTCCTTCAGCGAATATGGGGTTTGATGCTGAAATTGAGTTGTTTGCAGCGAATAAACATTCGCTGCCGAATTGTGTGTGCTTTAGCGAATTTGGGAATCGCTGCCGAAGTTGTATTGTCTGCAATGAATTTGTCATTCGTTCTCAAAATTGTGTAGTTGGCAGCAAATTAACATTCGATGCCGAATTGTGTGTAGTGCAGTGAAATTGGGTTACGATGCCAAAGTTCTATGGCAGCAGCGATTTTGAAATTCGCTTCCAAAATTGAGTTATGTGTAACGAATTAACATTCACAGCCGACTTGGGTGTTCAGCTACAAATTTGGGATTCCTTGTCGAAAATGAGTTGGATGCACATAATTCATATTCGCTGCCGAATTGTGTGTGCTGAAACGAATTTAGGATTTGCTGCCGAAGTTGTATTATCCGTTGCGAATTTGAAATTCACTGCCAAAATTGAGTTGTTTGCATTGAAAGAACTTTCGCTGCCGAATTGGGTGTCCTTCAGCGAATCTGGGGTTTGCTTCAAAAATTGAGTTGTTTGCAGCGAATTCACATTCGCTGCCGAATTGTGTGTGCTTTAGCGAATTTGGGAATCGCTGCCGAGGTTGAATTGTCTGCAATGAATTTGTAATTCGCTCTCGAAATTGAGTTAGCAGCAAATTAACATTCGATGCCGAATTGTGTGTCGTGAAGTGATATTGGGGTTCGATGCCAAAGTTCTATGGCAGCAGCGAATTTGAAATTCGCTTCCAAAATTGAGTTTTGACCAACAAATTAACATTCGTTGCCTAATTGTGTGTGCTACTCTGAAATTAGGATTCGCTGTCGAAGTTGTACGGTCTGCAGCGAATTTCAAATTCGCTGTCGAAATTGAGTTGGTTGGAGCGAATTCACTTTCGCTGCCGAATTGGGTGTTCTGATGTGAATTTGGGATTCCTTGTCGAAAATGAGTTGGGTGCAGAGAATTAATATTCGATGCCTAATTGTGTGTGCTGAAGCGAATTTGGGATTCGCTACCGAAGTTGTATTGTGTGTAGTGAATTAACATTGACTGCTGAATTGTGTGTTCTGCAACGAAGTTAGGATTTGCTGCCGAAGTTGTATTGTCTGATACGAATTTGAAATTCGCTGCCAAAATTGAGTCGTTTGCGGTGAATTAACTTTCGCTGCCGAATTGGGTGTCCTTCAACGAATCTGGGGTTTGCTGCAAAAATTGAGTTGTTTGCAGCGAATTAACATTCGCTGCCGAATTGTGTGTGCTTTAGCGAATTTGGGAATCGCTGCCGAGGTTGAATTGTCTGCAATGAATTTGTAATTCGCTCTCGAAATTGAGTAGTTGGTAGCAAATTAACATTCGATGCCCAATTGTGTGTCGTGCAGTGATATTGGGGTTCGATGCCAAAGTCCTATGGCAGCAGCGAATTTGAAATTCGCTTCCAAAATAGAGTTATGACCAACAAATTAACATTCGTTGCCTAATTGTGTGTGCTACTCTAAAATTAGGATTCACTGTCGAAGTTGTATGGTCTGCACCGAATTTCAAATTCGCTGTCGAAATTGTGTTTTTTGCAGCGAATTAACATTAGGGCCTCAATTGCGTGTTCTGCTACAAATTTGGGATTCCTTGTTGAAAATGAGTTGGGTGCAAAGAATTAATATGTGCTGCCGAATTGTGTGTGCTGTAGCGAATTTGGGATTCTTTGTAGAAGTTGTATTGTATGGTGCGAATTTGAAATTCATTGCCAAAATTGAGTTGTTTGCAGTGAATTAACTTTCGCTGCCGAATTGGGTGTCCTTCAGCGAATCTGGGGTTTGCTGCTGAAATTGAGTTGTTTGCAGCGAATTAACATTCGCTGCCGAATTGTCAGTGCTTTAGCGAATTTGGGAATCGCTGCCGAGGTTGAATTGTCTGCAATGAATTTGTAATTCGCTCTCGAAATTGAGTAGTTGGTAGCAAATTAACATTCGATGCCCAATTGTGTGTCGTGCAGTGA
>Ga0307515_10006710_pt1 | contig 22925 bp, 23 predicted proteins | sample 17_EM_MG_FD_194513 | JGI IMG/M metagenome (GOLD analysis project Ga0307515, IMG submission 194513) | Populus trichocarpa ectomycorrhiza microbial communities from riparian zone in the Pacific Northwest, United States - 17_EM | ecosystem: Host-associated > Plants > Roots > Unclassified | place... | reverse complement strand
ACGTTACCAATAACTTGTTGAACCGACGAGTACTTGTTAGGGATGAGAGAAGAGTTGGACGAAGTAAATTTGTCTCCATACGAACTAAGATAGGAAGTGGAGATGAGTACTCGAGTGAGATTCTGTGTTTGTATATATTGGACTACCATTAGCACTCGCGGGGCTCTTCTCTTAGGTGACTAGGCAGTCTTCTTTTCGTTTTTCGTTTGTTTTTTATTTCTATTTTCTCCATCTATATCGCGGTGTCAAGATTTTCTAGAATTGACTCCTGAATTTCTCCCCACTTCCCATCCGGTTATAAGTCTTAGATTTTTCATTGTGCAAGCATCTACCTTTAATTTGTTACTTTACTCTAGCTAGTCTTCCCGTAGAGCCTCAAGCTTGTTTATACATAGTACCTTCAGCTCCCTCTAACACATCCTGAATGTCTGAAGTCAGAGATACTTTACATCCGTAGTTTCTGATAGAGTTCACAGACTGATGGAATGAAACTTTGATCTGTGAAGAGTAAGATGTGACTTTTCTAGTGGAGATAAGACTCACTAATCGCATATGCATTTTTAATGCATTTAGTAGGGAAACGACATTACCTATTGAACTGAAATTGAGAGCCATAAGTTGCAATAAGTTATTTCCTAAGCTTTAAGCAAGACCCAGAGTCTTCCACTTGCTCATATGCTTTCCTAGTTCTTTACTATTATTATATTATATGTTTAGATTCAATCTAAAATCCAGCTACGGTCATAGAAACGTGAATAAAAGGCTTCCCGTCCGCTCAGCCCTATTTAAGCACGTTATCGCCGGGTCAGTACTGCAGTGGGTGACCATGCGGGAATTCCCGGTACTGTAGTTTTGGTTTTGGCATTCAAATGCGTCCCTGTTTAACAATCGCTGTCCTTTACCTATGAATGAGTTTTTGTATGTAATACTCGAGTATGTCATAAGCGCGGTCTAAACGTTCCGCCTCCTGGCTGCCGAATTCCACAAACTCGCATACGCTCATACCAGTTGTTCCCTCTAGGTTAATCGTCTTCCCCAGAGTGTGTTTGAGAGCATGAGTTTGTGAAACTTCCGTCTATAGCGTGACTTCTTAGCTGTTAACAAATCCCACCTACTCAGTTCTTCTATTCATGCCAAGCCCTTTTCATTGAATTTGGACTTATGATTTTCTATTTCAATCGATTTGGTGGAGTTGGGATTCTACCTGGGAGTTCTAGTCGAGTCAATAGAACCACGGGAACCTAAAGTTTATATACCAACACTTGCACAAGTCTAGAGTAGAGAGTACGAGCGAGGCTTGGCGCCATTCCGAGCCGCATGGACCATACCTCATTCAAACTTCCGCTCAGCTAGGGCTGTAGTAGGTAATAAATGTCTGCAAGATATAATCTGCTAGCTTGCTCCTCAAATTTGAAGGATAATATGCCAAAGAAATCCGTATAATCGGGTAAATTAACATCCATGGCCAGAAAGGAGGTGTTCTCTCTCCCTTAAGCCTTCGGCTTTTTACCTCCTACATCGTAAGTGATCCAATTCCTTTCTAGCTCGGAAGGACTTTAAGGTGAACTTTATTCTTGAGTTCCGCATGAGTTAAACTTGTGGAATGACAATCTAGATCCCTCAATAGATGTTTAACAATATCGGAGAGAGGAATGCTTCGCCGCTTATCGTTGCTAGCAACTGATTAAGCGCCTGATACTCGGCAAGATCATGGATTAATCGATTGGCATTGACTGTGCTGTCAACTTCCCCAGGAGAGCTTCAAACTCTCTCCAAACCACAGCTAAAGCAATACGATGCCCAGCAGGGGGTGCATCTGTCGCAACATATGGGCATTCATCTGTCGGATGATAAGAAGAACAAGCTTTCTGCTACACACCTTTCATACCGGTACTCTTACATTTACTCTTAACGATCGTTACACACGCTAACGATGCGGAACGAATCACCGACCCACTCCGCTAAATCAATATCCGCCACAAAACGAAGTGATTCTTCGGTTATATTTAAGATACTTAGAGGAACCACGCACACTCTTGGTATCTCAGTCCCCACTGTCTAGATTCTCACCCTTCTGACCGTGTTCCCCGTGCACGCTCGCAGTTTTCATCTCCAGAGGCAATCGGAGGTGTTCTATCGGTTTCACGTGAATACAGGTATCTATAATCTTCACTAGATTTATTATTCCTTATTGATCACATTTCTACGAATTTCCCACCTTCTCCCTACAATTGCTCCGTCGCATTGCCCTCAGGATCCCCTCGGTTCTATCCATGACACCCTCCTCAACGCTTTACTGTCATATCAATAACTCGAACAAGAACTTTCCCGACCGGGCTTGTGTTCCTCTCCTCTGTCTACTATCATATCTTGCCCTTCCCCTCCATTGTGCTCCTCAAAGCTCCATCCGGCAAATCAATATCTCTACTCTCCATCGACCGGTGCATGCGCTAGTATGGCGGTATAGGTACTGAATTGTCGTTCTGAGCTATTCGGTGGAAACAGGGAGCTTGTTTCACCTCTCGCAGTTGACTCAGGAGAGTTTGTAGTTGGCGTTTCATCAACCGCAGAACTATGTCGCCGACCTGTAGGTTGGCCGCCGGGGACAGCCATCCATCTTTCGTCCCAAATATTAGACGTGCTGTGCGATGGGATTTGGCCACTCCAGCTGTTTCTCCTCGACTCTTCGGGCGAGCTGCGAGCACCATCCCATATCACTCGCCTCAGCGAACCATCCCATTCTTCTGTATCTCCCGCCGAAAATGGTGTATGCAGATCTGATACGCTCTTATTGTGATTGGTTTCCGTCTCATCCACTTCAGTAGGCTTCTTAGTTACCGAAAGTCTTCGGAGGATAGCTGCGGTGCCGCGGATTGCAACAGTCTTAAGTTTGTGTTCAGGTTCCGGTTTGGGCGGTGTAGGTAAGGCTGATCCTGGATCTAGGTCTTCGCAAAAGATCTTAGGGATGTCTTTGGTAGTGCCTCGGTCTTCGTGAAAGATGTCCTCGCGGAAGATGTTTTCGCGGAAGGTGTCCTCACGGAAGACCCCAGCATCTGTATCAGCAATGCGGACAAGCTTCCAAGGGAATACTTGCTTCCTTATCTGACGGAGGTTATATACCGTTCCTTGCATCGCACTCTTAGGTTCTGATACCGACGTACGCATTTCGTCTCTGGGTGTTCTAGTTTCGATGACAACATCTCCTCGACGGTCATCCCTGGGAGGGGGGTCCGGCACATAGGTGTTCCCTGCAAAGTTACATTGTTGATAACTCTCAGGATTCGTTATATCAGAAGGGTAGATAGGTAGTTTAAAATCAGATATATCTGAAGTCGAAAGCTCGCCAAGACTCAACTCCGAGCGCACTGTCCAATTGGAAGGATTCGGTGGGCAGGAGCGAGAAGGCACTACCGACTCGTTGTTCTGGTGACTTTTATGCTTATACGGCCTTGACTTGCGCAAAATTGCTTCAAATTCAGCGCTCTGTTGCAACGTTGAAGTAGAGCGTTTGTTCATAATTGGTTTGGTATTATTGTCGTCCTGGATAACTGAATTCATAGTGTTCTGCCGTGACATAACCGTTCGTAGCTGGGTCGAAAGGGCGTGGTTTGACTCGAGAATCTCCTGCATGACCGAATGGAGCTTTCTCGAATTTTTTTTAGCTTCGGATGAGGAATGGCTAAGATTGCTTGTCAGTAACAGCACACCAAGCTAGGTGATTTTAAGCAACCCACCATTGTATGATTCCAAGCATCAGATTCAGACTCGATTTGTGTCTTTGCAAATCCTCTACCAACATTCCGATCTCTGGCTCCTTCGTCGCCCACTTTACTTTTTCCCACACGATCGCCATCCCAGCGACATTGGCAAGCCCAGTCAGTCCCACAAGCTCATTAATGTGCTTCTCTAATTGCGAGAAAATAAGGACACAACCCGTCAGTGTGGTCACCAAATGGTCTAGGGAGATCATCAATAGCCTTTCGGTGTCAGAGGATTCTTCTGAGGCACTGTAAATGAACCCCTGAACCTGGCTGAAAATAGAATTCATTGTTTGCATCTCCGATAGAACGCGGTCGACGGACTTGCGTGCTTCTAGGGCACTTGTTGCAAAGGAGTATAATACGGATGTGATTTGGGCGGATAATGAGATAAGACCGGTCACTGAGGCGGCTAGGGAGAGTGGATCTGCCATGCTAGCAAGTTGAAGAAATTGTACTATAGTTTGAAGGAGTATGGTTTCCTTCTCCAGGCGGTAATCGTTAGTCGCAACCACTCCTACATGTTCGAAGTAAAAGACGTTCACGATATGATATGGGCGTTATTCTGGGTATGTTGCCTCCTCACAGTTATGAGTCATAGCTGTAGTGAAGGCTGAAAGTCTTAAAACTTCCAAAAGCTGAGTTAACTCGCGTCATTGAGCTTATGACTTGGCAAGGCAGCCATTGATAGTTACACCGATGGCACTGTTTGTTTGCTTTTTGCGAGTTGACCAGTTAGAGTTACCGAATGATGCGGTGTGACACAACTGGTAATATGCAATGCTCCGCCCGGGTGGAGTGATCAATACTAATTCGGCTAATATATGCTTTTATTTGTATGAATTCGCCCTGGATCGTTATCTCGTACATAAGTAAGGTCTCAGGCAGCTCGCTACCTTTTCGCTAAACATAAAAGTACCAGTTACAAGATTCCGCTAAGATCTTGACTTAAATACAGAAATGCCTCGAAATCTGCCTTTCAAAATCATGCCGCGCCTTGAACTGTGTTACTCTATACCGACGCGACTACACAGTACTCGGAACCAAGACTAGAAAAGTATGATTGCATCTATCGACTGCTGCTTCCCATTGCATTGCATTTGTTGAGCGCCGCTTCCTACATTGTCGAAGAGCTGTTGGAGGTTATGAAGAGCATGAGTGATAGCATGATATCCCCTGCGGCTCTGTGTTCTCTAGGATGAGTTCCACATATTTTCTCGTGACTTTTTGTTCATTCCCATTGCAGCATCATGTATCAATTTGCGACTTAATGTGCTTGCCCGTTTCTTAGTAATTTACCTTGGACTATAGTGCTGGCACAGCAACCGATTTCAGCTACGGTCATAGAATCATGAATACGAGGACTACTCCTAAGCTCTGAGCCTTAGAGTTGTTGTATCGCCAGAAACGGCGATTAGCTGTTAAAGGTGTCGAATTAATAGGTCTGCTTCTAGATACACGCCCTGTACAGGCGCCATGACCAAGTCTGGACTCTGGTGCTCAAAATGGCATTCGACCAACTTCGAAAACGACGACCTAATATACTTTACCTCCAAGCATAACCCTGGTTTAAAACCCATGCCGTTTCAAATACATATTAAACATTAATTAATCAGTCACATCGTCTACTCTAAGACTCAAGATATTTATTGATTAATTGCTCAAGATACTCCATATGACTCCACCTAGAGTATTTATTGGTTTCCAGATTCAAATATTCCCACTTGCACAAACAATGAATACCCCTTTGCCTCTGCGCCAAGCGAGATACCAACAGACAAATTTCAGATTCGACCCATGCGTTAGTACCTTACTGCGAAAGTTGGGAAAGACTAGTAAGAAGTTGAGCGATACCACCTATATACTCGAAGAGATCACAGGGGAACTAGAGAAGAAAACTCGGGATTTGGAGCACTTGCAGCACGCCGTCTGCGAACGTGATCGTTCGGTGATAGACGTGCTTTTAAGCATCCTCAAACGTCATGGTACAGACTATGACACTGTGCTTCTAGTCTCTCAGGCAGCAGATATGGTAGGGGTTTGCGAGGATCATAAGCACAAAGATATTCAAGACGTAAATGGGAAGTTGGTGTAGTGATCAAGCCTACAACAGTCACCACTCTCTTGTACCATATATCTCGAGTATTCCTCTTTCTCTCTCCTCTGTACCCTAGTCTATACACATGATTCTTTTTGCTATCTATCTCGATTTTGGATTCGCAGGGGCATTTGCGCATTAGTTGTTTTGTTTGCCAAATTCCCGCTATGAACGGCAGTTTTATTTTTGTTGATGGCAACTAGATAGCCTTTGCATTTGCTAGTCATTCAACTTTGAATGAGTAGTCATTCAACTTTTATGTGTAGTCATTGTATTTCTGATGAGTAGTCATTGTATTTTTGATGAGTAGTCATTGTAATGTGATGTGTCGCTTAAAATGAGGTGTCTGGACTTGGAAATGGATGGTGCCGCGATTTGAACCAACCCCCACCACCATCATTGTCCTCAATGTTTGGAGGTGTGCTGTGTGCTGGCCATGTTTCCGGGGATGGTTCAGGTTTCTGGGGAGTTCCCTGTACCGGCCCTTGACAATATAAGTCGCCTGATATCCGTTTACTCGATACATTTAGCCACCCGCTGTATAGTGGAGACTGCTGCGTGGCCGTTTGCCACAAGTATGAACCCTCTGGAGGGTGATTTGAAGGCTTTGTAATTAATATTGAGATCGACGAGAATGATACCACCTTCATATTGTAACATTATCGATATAATAATATATATTCCTTCAACAATTTGAATTTGTTTCTCAAAATGCAAAATCAATTATACTAGATCCACCCTCCATGATCACCGCCTAATGACCAATATTCTGTGGTGGCACGCAGATGCTCTTGACTCAATATACCCATCGCAATTTGAATCCGCTTTACTACACAGTGAATATCCTCGCGAAATCGCAAATTTGCTTTCTCTTGCGTCTTAAAGTAATGGAGTTCATTGCGAAGTTGACTATTCTCCCTCACTAGCTGCTGATTTCTTGCTTCCAGTTCTTTGAGTCGATCCATTCACAAATTCTCAAGAAAAGCAATGACCAAATGACGGCTCATATTAAGTGGTACATAAAGCCCATTTTGGGTTATGACCCTTCTTGGAAGTTCCCGAAATGTCTATTGCCATCTACACCAATCTCGCAGTACTACTCCTAAAGTAATAGCACAGAACAACCCCGATTCCAACCAGGAAACAAAAAATGATGCCACCACCAGCAATAACGCTGATGAGGGGCTGGCCTGAAAATTCTACGAGCGACATCTTGCGAGTTCAAAATTGTGTGTAGGGTTTAAGTTACAAGAGTAAGGATTATTCCCGGCAGAAAACACCATCCAAGTGAACTCCGGGCCGGAAAGCAGCGTGAACTTTCTAGCTTTCCTCCGCTTTTGCAGCGTCTCTAATTTCGTAACATCTCTCCTTTCGCAGCGTCTCTCCCCGGCGACCCCATTTCGTATTGTTATTTCATTCGTCCATCGGTAGACGGCTACCTTTCGCAGGACATCCACATAGAGATGGCGATCGATCGAACTTGGAGACGGTGATCAGGCGAACTTGGAGGAGCTGAGACTCCATTCAGGGGTTTCCTCGTAATCGTGGGAATGCAAGGAGAGTAGTATGGTCGAGCGTGACACGTTGTGTTATCTTTATGGGATTGATGTATTATGGGCTTGGTGCCTATTCTAGAGCTCGTCCACACCGCTTTAGCGGAAACCCTGTTTTTGTAAACCACCCAAAAGGGTGCTCGAGCCCAAACTTTTTCTCCTCAAGAGATAAATATGCAAGGAGACCCAAATCTTTCAAAATACAAGATTCATACCAGACAGTCATGACAGATGTACTATTTACCCAACAGCAAGTCGAAGGGTTAAATTTGGCCATTACTCATGCTCCTAACAGTGTTATCTCCGCCATAGCGCGAGACACCAGGATAGCCACTCTGCTGAATACATACATTAGTCGTGCCAGTGCATCAGACATCGGATACCTTAAACAGAAGCTGGAATTGGAGCGCTTTGGAGTGGTCAAAGAACCAGACCGGCGCAAACTTCGGTCAGTCAGAGACAAGGCTAGACCCTCAGTTCCAGTCCCCCCAGCCCCGCCCATCTCGCAGACCCCGCAAGCCCCGACTGCCCTACCTCCTAATCTCAAAGCCAAACGCAAAGGCAAAGTCCCGCCAGCCTCGTCAGCCCCGTCAGACCCATCAGCCCAGCCAACCCCGCCTGTCCCGTTCGTCCCACAGACTCGGCAATCGGCATCCCCGACAGCAGTCCCGCCAGCCCCATCAGCCCAGCCAACCTCGACTGCCCCCCCGCTAGCCCCACCAGCCCAGCCAATCCCGCCTGTCCCGTTCGTCCCACAGACTCGGCAATCGGCAGCCCCGGCAGCAGTCCCGCCAGCTCCATCAGCCCAGCCAACCTCGACTGCCCCCCCGCTAGCCCCACCAGCCCAGCCAATCCCTCCTGTCCCGCTCGTCCTGCAGACTCAGCAATCGTCAACTCCGCCAGCCCCGCCAGCCCCGCCCGTCTCGCAGACTCGGCAATTCCCGCCCGCCCCGCCAGACCAGTCTCTCCTGCTTGTCCCACCTGCCCCGTCTGTCGTAGCTAAAGGCAGAGGCAAAGTCCCGTCAGTCCCGCCAGCCAATCATAGTCCTCTAGCAGCGTCGGATAACCTTTTCCCAAGGGAGCCAGATGTTACTAGCACCGAATATTCATGGGAAGAACCACCTCGAATTCATGAGATCGATGCCTTTACAAGCCTCTTTGAAAGCCACTATAATAAAGCCAAACGTGCAGTGTTAGATTTCAGCTTCGACAGTTATACCGCACTCCCAGTGGAAATTGCCCAACAAATCCAATACATCTACCATAACACCAAAGTCACAGAGCATAATGTTGCTGCTGCAGGGTTTCGCCGGAGATTTTCACTTTATATGCTAGCCAAGATACACAAAAACCTGGAAAGCCTGGGAGAAAACCTGGGATCACAAGAAACTGCAACAGACAACATGCTTCACGATATCTACCAGCAAGTCGATCTGAAGGAGAACTACCAACGAAAGAAAAGAAGGCTTCAGTATCGATTGCGGGCTGGAAAGCGATGGCAACAACTAGTATCTGCATTTGGCGTTGGAATATTGGCGCTTCCTGTGCAGAAATTTCCGCAGTATGCGTATGGCAATCTTTTCCCATGATCATATGCATGTAAGATCAATCTTATTAACTTTTTGTGTCTAGTTTTGAGCAAGTCCTAGGGGATAAATTTGTTAAGGAGTTGATAAGCGCGTTGCAAAATCATCCGGAGGTTGTACAATGCGCCAGCAGTATTTCATCCGACATTCCTCCCTTTATAGAGTTGGAATCTGTTCCTTTTGTTCCCAAGGTTGTACAATGCGCCAGCAGTATTTCATCCGACATTCCTCACTGTATAGACTTGGAACCTGCTCCTTTTGTTCCCAAAGTTGTACAATGCACTAGCAGTATTTCATCCGACATTTCTCCCTGTATAGACTTGGAACCTGCTCCTTTTGTTCCCAAAGTTGTACAATGCACTAGCAGTATTTCATCCGACATTTCTCCCTGTATAGACTTGGAACCTGCTCCTTTTGTTCCCAAAGTTGTACAATGCGCCAGCAGTATTTCATCCAACATACTTCCCTGTATAGACTTGGAACCTGTTCTGGAATCTGCTCCTTTTGTTCAAGAGAATCCCTCTGGCACCGACGATTACTGGAATGACTGGGTGAGGGTAGAAAAAAATAATCAAGCTTCTGTGCTAACTAGTTTAAAAGTCCTGTTTTATAAAAAGAATGAAAGCTAGCGGATTCGACCTTATTATTGGTCGCCATATATTTACACCCACTTCTCTGAGCAGGCTTCAACCAGGAAATAAGTTGAGTGATGATATTGTAAACTATTTCATCATGGAACTTCAATCCACAGCACTGCCGGAGTACCCGTTGATCAGAGATTCTTTTTTCGTGGAGAGATGGAATATGAAAAAGAGTCACGTTCTCAAGGATAATAGTCGGTTTGTTTTCCCTGTCAACTATGAGGATCATTGGGTGCTAGTTCAGATGGATTTCAACAACAAGAAAATCACAGTGTTTGATTCAGTCCAAAAGCCAGAGGTCGACCCAATGTTATATCAGGTATGGAGTTATTACAGGGTTCATTGACGAATTTTGCTAACGCAACCAGAAACTGATGGAATTGGCCGATCTTACCAACTGGAATATAGATTTGCAGATTCCCAGGGTTCAGCAGAAATCCAGTAATGACTGTGGGGTATTTACGATAGTCAATGCTTACAGTTTATACAACCAAATTTTCGACGAGTTTACTACCGGTCAACTCAGAAAGAAATACGCAGAGATTTTGCTAGAGAAAGGAGTCCCTGGCAATCCACTTAAACGGAGCGCTTCGGCGCATCCCAATGATCCATTTCGGAAACTTATCAACACTGAAGCCATATTCAGTAAGGGTCAAGGAAACACAGCCCCTACCGATAATTCAGAGGGCGTAATACCCGTCTCCGCTCTTTCGCAGGATGTGGAGTCTAAAACGTTTGTCAGTTTAAAAAGGAGTTCACCTGGTTTTGGGTCGCAGGGAATGGGATCTTTTCAGAGAACATCTCCCACCCCATTTCTCTTTGGGGCCGACCCAAATGAATGTATTCTGTAGATTTCCATAAATTATCTCTTACTCTAGATACTATATATCAATAATCTTGCGTCTACCCATGCAGTTCTCAGTCTTCCTCCACTTTTCAATTCTCACGATCGTTATACACAAATCCACCTGCACCTACGACCAACCCATTTTCATCTTTCCCAGATATCGCGTATACAATCACGAACCGCAATCACAACAATCAGCTTCCGCTTCCACCTAACATCTCCTCCTTAATCCTATCAGTCTCCGTCTAGTAAATCTCCTGGCACATCATCGTTCTCACTCGATGTTGAGACTTCCCCTGCAAGAGATATCGTGAGATCTAATCGCGCTGGCTGTGTTTGGAGATAAGGTTCACGCCAATAGATCGACGACATCCGCTACTTCGCTGCGAAGGCGACACATAATCAACAAGCATTGGTATGACTTGGAAATGGATGGTTTCGATGAACACAGAGCATAGGTAGCACAGACTCGGACCCAAGCAATGGAGTAGATTCTTCTCCCTCTCGGCCAGGAGTTTTCGTTTGTTGAGCGGAAGACAAAATGATCTCAAGACAACACCGCGGCCTTCAAAACTATATATACCCTCCTTCCATACTGTTTATACTGAAATTCAAGTAATCCGAATTTTTCCTCCCAAATTCTAAATCTCACGATGTGCCCCCTTCCTCCTCCTGTCTCCCTTCATGTCCGCTTTCCCTAAAATAGGAGATTTGTCCCTCAATCCTAACTACCGCCTCCTGTGTCGTGTTCGGGGTGGTACCGACGGCAAATTGATGCGAATCCATCTAAGGTCACGGTCAGCACCAGTAGAGTAGGCAACGGAAGCGAGAGATGGCTTAAGATCGACTTGCCAAAAGGGGTCTCAATCGTGCGTTGAGCAAATCGATCACTGTCTTGTTTCGCGTATCTTTTGCTAGTTCTATCTCCTCTTTGTATACTGTCACACCGTTCTCGAGTAGCCGTCGGATGATTCCGACATGCCCAAATTCAATGGTTGAAGAAAGAGCCGTCGAAAAGTTGTATCCGAACATATTGACATTAGCTCCTACATCTAGTAAGATGTTGACGATTTCAATGTGGCCATTTCCGGCTGCTGCTTGGAGTGCTGTTTTGTCGTAATCTTCCAATCCCTTCGCATTTACGTCTGCACCCTCTGCCACAAGTAGTTTCACAATGTCGAGATGCCCGTTGCGTGCTGCTGCCTGGAGTGCTGTATGACCATCCATGTTTGATGTGTCGATATTGATGTCTGCGCCTTCCGAGATCAAGAGTCGTACTATATCCACATGTCCCTCCTCCGATGCTGCTTGAAGTGCTGTTCTACTTCCCGAGCTACCAGAAACACTATTGATGGTTGCACCTTGCTGAATCAAGGCTCGCACAATTTCGATGTGGCCACTATAGGAAGCCGCTTGCAGTACTGTAGTATCACCCCCGAAGGTGTTAACATGGGCTCCGAACAAAAGTAACAATTTCGTGATATCTTGGCATCTTGCTTCCGCAGCGGCTTGAAGTGCCGTTCGACCGCCGTGGGGTTGCGCTTCCGCATTGACATGCGCCCCTTCATTGAGTAACTTTTGTACGATTTCCATATTTCCGCTCTTTGCCGCCGCCTGGAGTGCTGTTAAGCCACCATCGGTCGTGACAGTGTTGACGTGTGCTCCCTTGTCAAGCAGCAGTAGTACCACCTCGGCATAGCCTCCTTCAGCTGCAGCTTGAAGTGCAGTTCGACCTCGATAGGAGGCAGGTTCAGCATTGACGTAGGCCCCCAATAAAATTAGCCGTAAGCATATGCCGAGGTGGCCCTTCGCGGCAGCTGCCTGAAGAACCGTTTTGCCTGCACATGGTGACGGATTCGCATTAATTTCTGCTCCTCTCGAAAGCAGAAGTGACACAATCTCCAAATCTCCTAGCTCTGCAGCTGCCTGGAGCGCTGTTTTACCAAATTTCTCGGCCGGTTTGGCATTAACCTCCCCTCCGAACTCAAGCAGCAGCCTCACCAGTGAAATATGACCTCCTTCTGCTGCAGCCTGAAGCGCGGTCCGACCAGAAGTACCTAGTGCAGGATGGTTGATTGCTATACCCCCCGCAAGAAGTAGCTTTGCCATCTCAAGATGACCACCTCCCGCCGCTGCTTGCAAGGCACAGTTGTCTACTGGATGCGTAATAATCTGCATGCAATCGACAAATCCAACCTCCGAGGCGATATATATTGGGCGTCGCCCGAAGAAATCGGAAGTTGATATCAGTTTATCGCCGTGATCCGAATTCATGAGTACATCCAATGTTCTGAGAGCGCGGTTTTCCATTGCGATGTGGGCAACATTCCTCCCTACAAAGTCGATTTCCAGTGTGGTTTCCGCTCGCTCCAGTATGGTAGATATCAACAACTTATTATCCAGGGCGGCGGCGCGATGTATGGGCGGCGCGACACCCAAAACCATATTGATATTCAAGTCCAGTCTTTGTGCAACCTTCTCAAGTTCCGCCGAAACTTTTCCGTATATTTCAATCAATTGGTCCGACTGGAAATGGGGATTGGTCTCGTAGCAGAAACTGATTCTGTGGCGAATATATCTCCGGAATCCCGAAGTTGTTTCCCACCGTCCTGAGTATATGTTGTCTCTGGCGGTAGAGGTCCGTTGTTGGATAGACCTTCTGGTACCGATGATGATTTTGTGCGAGGTGGGTTTGTGCGAGGTCGTTTTGTGCGAGGTGATTTTGTGCGAACTTGAGGTTCTGAGCACTCATCACTATGCTTCTTGCACTCGTCGCATTTCTCGGGCCACTCTCGGTTTTCCGGCAAGCACTACTCATAGCGAAAGTTAAGTCCGATTTGCTTTTATCAAGTGGCATAATGAGAAGGTGCTACCTTTTGCTTTCTATTTCGACACTGTTGGCACTTGCTGGTTGCGAGCTTTCTCCTTCTTTGGTGGGGTTCGTTTTCCGTGCATGTATAATTGTTTCGTTTGCACCATTCACAGGTTGACGGATCTGTTGATCGTTTACACTAGCAAAAATTACTGTGAATGGGAAAATTTCCGGGAGAAGGATATATATTACACCTTTCCTGTCATTCTTGCAGTTCCAGCATTTCATTTTCGTTGGTCTCTTGGGAGGCGAGGTTGATTTGCTTCGATGACTTGCTGTTGTTGAAGTGTAGAACCATGAGACAAAGTAAGATGAGAGTTATATTAAGTCTGGCTCTCCTGTAGCATGTGTCCCACCGCATGCCGACCGATACCGCACATGTTAGAATACCGTTGCGGCCAGCACCCATATCACTACAACAGAAATATTATATTTGCAGCAGCAATTTGCAGGGGACATCCTTGCATACATGTCCAATGAAATTAAGGATTCCTACAACCGCGAATGTAGGGTTCTCATTCGAGCCGTCCTGCCACCTCTTGAATATAACTCTAGACTTCGCGCGTCTTAGCAGTAGTTCTGCAAGGTGTAGCTGGACCTAATCTTTGTGAGCTCCTAGCAGATAGCGACAATACTTGCAGTAACCGCGATAGGCTGATAGAGTATCTCATAACAGAGGCTCACCTATTCACTAATACAATTTGCAGCACTATGCAACCTACTGCCGGCCAAGATCCAAGACGCGCGAAGTCAAAAGTCATATTTGAGGGGTGGCAGGACGGCTCTATTGTCGCATAACTTTGGACGTCATTCACAGCGACCATAGCTCAATTCACTCAACATGACGATTTCGGCATCGAACCTGAAGAAGAATACGCCCTGATAAAGTGGCTGTTCCACATCCGGCACCACACTTCGGGCACACAATATATGTTTTCACTCCGATAGGAACGAGAACCCCGTGCTGGATGGCAAATTTCGCAATGGACTAGTGGATCCCCCTCATGTTGATTCTGTCTGGTTAAGACAGAGTGTGATTGAAAATAGATGGACTAAGAACTCGTACCGTCTCAGAAAATGCAACTTGGATTCGGATCACCTGCAGCAAGCGTGGGGTGGTGTGTGATGTGCTGATTACCGGTACTACGCAGGGATGAGCCCCAACAGCACGAGCGATCGATGTGAGTGATTTTTGCTCGTACATTCACAATCTGGCCTGGGGCCAATCCGCAATCTGGTCGGTGTTGCTTTTGCCAGTGGGTTCGAGGCTATATAACGACCATCAGTTGATTTCACTCAACATGACATTCAACCAGACACACCTTGAGTACGTCTAAAACTTTCTCGCATCTCTCAATCTAAACCATCGACCTTAACTTGGGGACAATGGCTTCAACAAATGAGTACGGCGTATACTCTCACTTTCTAGCTAACATGCCTAGCCAATACCTCGTATCTTCTCTCGTGTCTAGATTTCTAGCCTGCCTCACAAAATTTATTTTCGCTGTCTGGGTACGAGATAACTCCCTATCTCCAATCCAAACTTGTCAATGCCTGGTATCTCCAATCCAAACCACCGACTCCAACTCGGGCGCAATGGTTTCAACAAATAAGTATACGTATACTCCCAATTCCTACTTTCCAGCTAACATGCCTAGTCAATGCCTCGTATCTCCAACCCAAACCACCGACTCCAACTCGGGGGCAATGGTTTCAACAAATGAGTACGCGCATACTCCCGATTCCTAGTTTCCAGCTAACATACCCAGTCAATCTCTAAAATTCGACCTCGAAACTGTCGACATGAAATACCAGTGTCCGGACTGTGGCGAAATCGAGTATTCAGATATGAACTTACGGAGGCATTCATTATACCACAAGTACCACGGAATGTATGGTCTTCCACGTTTCAACTTAAGGCTGAGCTGATGATAAACAATAGGGCTACCGACCCAAATTATAAAATATTAGTGTGTCCCCGCTTTAACTGTGATTTCGGCGTCGAACCTGAACAAGAATACGCCCTGATAAAGTGGTTGTTCCACATCCGGCATCACACTACGGTCACACAATATATATGTTTTCACTGCGATAGGAACGAGAACCCCGTGCGGGATGGCAAATTTCGCTTTGAAGTATCATATGAGACCAACAACAGGGAAAGAATGCTGGATCATCACCGCCGGGTGCACGGTCGCGATGCCGATGCTGCATCCAGGCAAACGGACCTCGACACGATCAATGACGATTACCACAATTTCTGGTGCCAATGGTGCCTGGAGTTTGTACAAATGCCTACCGATGCAAATGTCTTTGATATATATAGGCATTTTGCTTATCACTTATTGTAAGGGACTTTAGTCTCTCTGCATGTCCTTGCTAACACATCAAAGGGGTAAGCTCCTATCGTGGACGTACATAGCATGGCAATTGGGACTTAGTATCAATCCAGCGTAAGGGACTTTAACCTTTCTGTATTTCGTCTGCTAAAACACAAAAGGGCAACCTCGGCAACGCGACAATTGGATTTCATGGGTGATGTCGAGCACGACCTTGAGAAGGGGTTTAAAATAGATGGAAGTATCAATCAAGTGTAAGAGGTTTTAATCTTCCTGAATTTCGTTTACTAACACATAAAAGGACGGATGATATCATGAAAATGAAATTTGAGAATATGGACAAAACGGATGGGGTAATTGAGCGTAGGGTGGCCAATATTTGGCTTGCTATTGTTTTTTATCTCTGCTTAAGTGCCGTGCTAGTCTTTATCTTTTTTCCTTTTTAAAAAATCTTCACCAGGAGAATAACTCTAGCTAAGAGACTCGCTCAAGTAGCCTCACTATATCACTCACGGAGCCTCGAGATTTGTCTAAAAAGTCCCAGGATATCTCGTCCCGTCGATAACCCAACCTCGATACCTACAGAGCCCCATAGTCTCTATGATATCCAGAGGTGGGCTGTGCGAAACGGTGCAAATCATGTTATTTGAAGTATAATTCGTTTTCAAGCTAACCACCGATACTGCGGCCAATTTAAGCCCCTCCCCCAGTAGTTAAAAATGACAGCTACTAACTCCACCACTGAGAATATGACTATGTTTTTATCCTTCCACAGGTACCACTATCGGATACCAACTCCCGATAGGCGCCGGTAGCATGTTGTATGGCTTGTGATATATGATATTATGTGAAACGCGATACGAAGTATGAGCTATTAACCTGGACCGGCAGTGGAAGGAGCGGGATCGTAGGGGAGAGCCGTAACTTCCCGTTAGAACGCACGCATTCATGTAGGGATGAGGGGATGGTGGGAATATGCTGAAGTTTATTGTGTTTTGCGATCGCAAAGATGCATTCTCTATCAATATCTATACAAATATCATTGTGACATCTAATATATTTCCAAGCCCTTCTTCTCATGTCCTATCTGACGATAACACCGTCCTAACATACGGAAAGAAAGAAACGACCTCAAGGCAAAAAAGACCATCCCCCAAAAGCAACTAATATAATTCCAGCCTCCACCCGCGCAAAACCCCATTATCACTAGTTTAGAAGCGGTGGTAGGGGTAGAACAATTGTCGCCTATCAAAAAGGGGTTTAATCACTATCGTACCACGGACTATAAGCCTGAGAAGCCTGTGAATCCTTCCGGATGATTCGTTCCAACTTAATAACACTACGTTATCGGGTGAAGTTAGCTTTATACTACTCTGAAGAAGGCTACTCACTATATGAGTGTTGTGTTGGGGGGGATTATCTCTCTCCATCCCCTATGTAAGACATCCTCCTCAGTAGACGAAGCAAAGTTGCACAGATAGAATTCTTACTCCTCGCCGCAGGCATAGTCACTGTAGGGACAGAAAGTGTCAGAAAAGCCTTTCAAGGATTGTAGTACGTACGGAGGGATTTCAAGACTCGCGTGTTCACTCAACGACATTAGTGGTAATTCCACTTCCCAGCCTGAAAATATCAGTTATAATCAGCGCCTCGAGGCCCAGTACATTGTGAGTACCTCGGATGAGATCCCCCACTCCAAGTTGGTATGTCAAACTCCCCCCGCGTGAATCGCTAGAGTCAATTCTTTTTGCAGTAGTGTTAGCTACAAGTCGTAAAGCGAGAGAAGTTAGTCTGCCATACACATCACCAAACATTTTTTCAACCCATTTCAGTACGACAAGGTCTCCTTTCTCGGGGAAGTCCACACCATTGCCAGGAGATATTATAACCTTCTTAACACCCATCATGAATTGGAGAGTAGTGAATGCTTTGATGTTTTCGTTGTGGTCCGGAGGATCAGAGACCTCGATGTTGTTCGGTGGTGCGAGGAAGCAGTGGCTGTTGGTTGGATACTTGAGACTGCGAGAGGCACCGATGGATTAGGTAATGGATGTTATGGGTATTTATTTGAATGACAGAAGATTGGGTGCGATCGATCGAGACTGCCTCACACCCACTCCCTTCAGCTTACATCCACTAGACCATGAGTTTTGAACACGTATGCAATAAATCTATCCCGGATGGAGCGGTAGTTGAAGGGTGAGAGGGGTGGTGAGATAGAAAAAGTGTCTAAGAACATTTTTCAGAGAATAGAATCACCCGTTTCCTGATCTCATACTGGGAGGCAAGTCAAGCAGGCGTAGTTAGCCATTAGTCATTGGCTGGTGCCAGTGAAAGACATCGGGCCGTATTTGTGCGGTATATCGGGCAATGAAACCTGCCCATCACTCTGTTCCCACTGCTCGTTCTTCCACCACCAATCTTTTACTGAGGTGAGGGCTCAACAGTGATTTTTTTTAACTAGTTTATGATATATTGTGTGGTACGAAATACGAGGTATGAGTTACGGCTCTCCGCTTCTTACACCGCCGATCCAGGTTAGTAGATCTGTTGGAACGCGTATTAGTGTGGTCGATCGTTGATAAGCTACAAGCATGAAAATGTAAGGCAGGGATCAAGTGTATGAGCAGGGATATCACACAAGGTAGAATTCGGGAATGCTTATGAGTACAAATTCTCTTAAAGAAGGATTTTACGTCAGACATCACGGATGAAGTTTCCTGTATAGCCTTAAGAATGACAAGAAGATTCGAGCAGTCTTTTGGGTGACTTGTAGGGGCTTTTCGTTGACGGTACCATTACTAAATGAACGGTGCATATCTCATTCTGATTGACCCGGTAGTGCACTCACATCCTATCGGCGGCAACGCCGCTACTACGCCTTGTACTTTTTAGGGTGAGTACCGCGTAGCTCGTTAACTCATAGCTAGTATCATAAAATATATATCACATATCATATCACATATCACATATCACATATCACACTACCAACGCGCTGCACAGATATGCTCCGGGACTTGTACCGCATGTTGGTTCATTCAATAGCCTATCAACGATCAACCGCATGAATACGTGTTCCAACGGCTCTCCTAAGATCCCGCTCTTTCCAGTTCCCACATCTACACACACAAGCTGCACAGATGTATTTGTTGAGATCGTGAAATTTTTTGTGATCAACAGAACACCTGGCCTCATACCCCGGCCCTTGATCTCACGTGATTTTACACGAGAGAGCTGAGCTTTTGGGGGGTATTAGTTTACACCTACCTGAGTCAATGCCGAGCATTTTTTAAAGAATTCCACCACATGGGCACTCACTGCAGCCTTATCCCGAAGCTGATCCAGATCATTGCTAGCTTGACCCGGTCACTTTACACCACAAATTTTGGGTGACTCGCTTAGTGCCCCATATGAATTGTATTTCCTTTACCCTAAACTCTTCTTTCTGTGCAAACTCAGCTCAAACCAGTGGTGTTGAAATTTTCACCGGGTTGACCTATGAACTTTGTGTGGAGCGATGTCTCCAGGTCCTCTCTCACAACTTCATTCCCTTGTAACCCTATTCCCTTTGTCACTTTCATTTTCATCTTAGTGCAATTGAGAGCCTGGTTCGAGGCTAGATTTTGGCTGTCATCTCGACCAGAGGTGGACATACTGTCTTGTGTTTTCTTTTCTTTACAATGCTTTTTAATTTTAGTTTATGTTAGTTTGCTCCTATGGTCTCATGTAGGTATTGCATATATTCTATACAAACGATTTTGTAAGAAGAACGTGAAATTGATGAAATTCTGCACTATCTTCACAGTCGATCACTCGTTTTACTATAAAAGCCTTAGACTGCAGTTTCACCAACTAGAAATATGGTGCGAGGGCGAACAAGTGGTTTGTATTTTATACCGCGACCAGTATTAACCTTCTACATGATGTTTTCAGGGTCTGTATTACCTCCTTACAAAGAGTTCAATTGCTATTGTCGAGTAGGTGTCTGACAAGCATGCGCATGAATGACACCGTCGAATATCCGTCTATGTTAACATTACCTCTTTACAAAGAGTTCAATTGCTGACATCGAATAGTAACTGTCACTGAAATTAATCTGAAGAGTCAACGTCTTCAAACCTATCAGTATTACTCCCTTGCAAATAGTCCAGTTGCTGACGTCGAATAGTAACACCTTCAGTAGAATTAAACCTGAAAATGAAGATCTTCAAATCTATCAGTATTACCTCAAGAGTTCAATTGCTAACATCGAATAGTAACACCGTCACTAAAATTAAACCTGAAGATGGCATTGAGTCAGCGTCTTCAAATCTGCCAGTATTACCTCCTTGCAAATACGTTGAATACTAACATCGTTACCAGAATATGCCTGAAGAAGGTATATTCAAAGGTGCCGTCAAAAGTACCGTCAACTCAGACTCCTTCAACAGGTGCTCAGACAGCAGCAGGACGAGGCGATGTGCCATCAACAGACAATGCTCCATCAGCAGCAGGTCGCAACTCAACGACAGTCTAGCCGCAATGCTCCATCAACAGCCACCCAGTACTGCAGCCACCCGCCCATAATCAGCTTGCCGCGGAGTTAAATTGTCAGCTTCCGCAATTTGGCCAAGCTCGTCGGTTGTTGGGTTCTTCAAATCCTTTGGGCTAGCAGTTTCCCGCTAACTCAAACGCCTTTCCTCCCTCCCAACTTCGGCTACCGCAGATTGTAACGGGTGGGTGTAGCGGGATGACCCACCTCGCAACCGGGGAGGGGTGCACACGTGGGACTGGGCCCATTGTAAATTACGCTTTGGTTAAGCTTTGCAACTCACTTCCATCCTCCTGCATTCTGCGGCGCACCCCTACTTCGGCTTCATAGTACATCCCCACCCCATGATATACTCCCACCCTGTGGTACATCTTCACCCTGTGGGTCCACCCTCCGGTACATTCCCTGTTTCTGCTAGGAGATTTGTTCACGGGATTCGTGGCGGGATGCCAGAACCCCAAATTTAACGCCTATGATGCACCAAGAGGACAATCGTGCCCATTACCGGCCACCAGCTCAGGCTATGCATCCTCAAATGGGCAACCGGTCAAGTCATTTTGCATTTCACCTGTAGGTCAACACAGACCTATAATATGCGATACGGGATACGTAGTACGCGATACTGTTTTACGGAATAATCTACATGGTTTCAGACATGAGCCTTGCATGCATAATGCGGGCTTGGCGTAAGGCGAGGGGCTCTTTGTTATAAGTTGGCACAGCTGCACTACTACACCGCACTTTAGAAGGTTACGCTCCAAATGGCATCCTAATTTTGTACCCTGCTTATTCACAAATATCATCTATACTGAACCCTCGACTACTACCTCCACCACTTGGTGCACTCTGCGTCTGCGCGCGTTTTATCGTCTTCCGGCATTCCTTCAACATCCACATATGAAGCCACCATCCTTCATACAGCCCGCCCAGCTGCAAGGTATTTTCTAATGTCTGTGCTGCTTCCATCTTCTTTTCATGAGGGATCTCATTCCATTTAGTTGCTGGATCTATGCCGTGGTAATTCAAAGCAAGCCTGGCACCTAACGTTATCAGTTAACAATACGTCCGCAATGGGCGCGGTCATACACTTCATGATCTTCACGCGATCCATGTAATCTGGGACCGCTGAGTACCCCCACATGGTCCGAGGAAGCTGAAGCCTAGACAAGAGGTTTGGATCTGGCATCTGACAGTACTTGCTTGGAGCTAACTGCTTATAGAACGTGCCAGATGGTTCGAATCGGACATCGACACCTGTCTCGGTCTTGATCTTTTCGATTATTTGCGACTCCTTCGCTTCAGGTTGCCTCAGTTCCCATACAAAGGTGTCCGCATCTTTATCGCGGCGTTTCATATCGTCTAACTGGCGTATGTTGCGCACAAGGTCGACTGGAATGCGTCAGCAAAGTGCTATCCGGTTGGGCTGCCAGCTCACTGTATGGTTTGGGATCGTGAATCTCAAGGACTGCCCAGATATCCTTCACATCACTGTATCCCAACGGATAGATGGTGAGAGGGTTCATTGTGTGAGAGTTGTTGCGATGGAGTTCGGTCGCAGTGTTTGCCGAAGTGGGGTTGAAGATTGTCGCGATAAGCGGGGTTCCTCGGTTGATGTTGCTAGTGGAAAAAATGTATATCTTTTTTTAAAAAAACTATTAGATGATTGATCATGCACGGACGAAGAGATCTAGTTAACCAGTCAATTATCGGACACAAAAGTTTACACACGAAAAATAAGCGGATTGCCAAATGCTTCTCAGACAATTTAACAACCATTCCATAAGATAAACGAGATACTCACAGTCAACAAAACACCTCACTTTTTCAGGTAGTAGTTTGCAGAAAACTAGGATATTTACTGCGGGACTTATGCCTAGCCATCTTGGCGTTGCAAAATGGGAGAGGAATTAATATTTCCACAATCCTGTCTGCTCGACTTTTTCGCTGCCACGGACGCGGGGAAGCTTGCATCAGCAAAATGTATTTTAGTCTCTGGAAGCCTCCAGGAGTGTCTGAGAGGATGTGGAGTGTAAACTTAGATGCGTCAATTTCAGGAGAGTATTAGACCCTAGGAGGGCATTCCTGCCGGCCTTCAGAGTAACTGGGTGCGCCGACGACAAGCCTGGGAGCACCTGGGAGCGCCGACGACAAAGCTGGGAGCGCCGGCGACAAGTCTGGGAGCACCTGGGAGCGCCGGGGAGCGCCGACGACAAAGCTGGGAGCGCCGGCGACAAGTCTGGTAGCACCTCGAATCACAGTAGAGCAGTCTGGGAAACAAAACATCTTCTTTGGGAACGCTGCTGGTGCGCCTGGAAATCATAGCTACTACTTATCGTTCAACGATTTTTAAAACTCATGTATTCAGTTTGTATTCTCATCTATGTATCTATGTATCTATATAGCTGCCCATCTACACACGGTATATCTGGACTGGCTGCAGGCGGTGCTTGAGAGCAATTTGAGGTGCGCCTGAAGATGACGATCGAGTGAACTCAGAGATACACTCCGCGGCCGTGATCGAGCGAGTTTGGGGATACACTTGGAGGCCGTGATCGAGTGAACTCAGAGATGCACTTGGAGGCCAAGATCAAGTTGAACTCAGAGATGCACTTGGAGGCCGTGATCGAGCGAGTTTGGAGATGCATTTGGAGGCCGTGATCGAGCGAGTTTGGAGATGCATTTGGAGGCCGAGATCAAGTT
>Ga0307515_10006709_pt1 | contig 22925 bp, 9 predicted proteins | sample 17_EM_MG_FD_194513 | JGI IMG/M metagenome (GOLD analysis project Ga0307515, IMG submission 194513) | Populus trichocarpa ectomycorrhiza microbial communities from riparian zone in the Pacific Northwest, United States - 17_EM | ecosystem: Host-associated > Plants > Roots > Unclassified | place... | reverse complement strand
ATATTTTATATAAAGTATTATTTATTTCATGATGTAATAGGAGTAATTAATTCTACAATATTTAAATTTAAAACCATCAATATTAATATATATTTTTTAAAATTATTTTATAACCTCAATTTCAAAAGCATTGTTAACCAAATACATTAAACTACTTTTTCTTCAATCTCAATTTCAACAACAGTTTTAACCAAACACCTATTTTTTCAAACCAACCTCAACTAAAAGTAATTTTTATAAAAATAACTTTTTTCAAACCACAACTACAACAACTACCGCAATAACAAACACACTCTCGGTTAAATGGGAAAATGAGTGACGAATTTGGAAGAAATAATTCAAACAACAAAATAAAGCACAATTCTCCAAAATTTTCCTCTTAACATTTTGTTAACCTACCCTCCACTAGGTTAATACTAGGTTAAATGGGGAGAGTGTTAATCCATTTATTATTTACATAAAACCAAACACAATCTTATAATTAAAGATTAATATCATAATTAACTTATGGTTAATGAAATATGTTTCAAACCTCATGAGGTTGTGAAAGTAAAATCTACGTGATTTCTCTTTAATTAAGTATGGAAAGTCTACTTCTTAAATTGAGTGGTGGATTGATAGTTTACATTTGAGAATATTTAAATTTCTACGAACCCGAGATTTTACATTATATATAGAGCAGCAACATTTAAAATACATCAGGTTTGTTGTCATTCTAGCGCAATCTTCTCTTTGTTTTGGAGTATAAACAGCTGGAGAATTTATACTACAATAATGAACTTGACAGGCGCACATGTTGCTAATAATCTACTCATAATGTCAGCAAAAAAAATCCCAAAAAAAACAAAAGAAGGAAATTGAAAGAAGAAAAAGAAAAACCATACACGCTGATCAAGGCCGCCTACAAGGAGTTTCAACAATGGTTTCCAAGGCAGGCTTCCATGATCTTTGCTTGGAATACCTCTCCATAGGCTGTGGCTCTGTGGCCATACTATCCGTTGTTTTCCCTTCTGAAGGGAAAATGCAAAACTCACTGAGGACAGGAAAAATCTTGCCAAAATTGTTATACTTCAGTGCCTTGGTAGCCTTATAAGTGAGAGAGCTCAGTTCCTCATGTGTTAGCACCGAGTAGAGAAGCTCCGTGGGCAAAACAAAGTAGAGTTGGCGCCTCTCTAGCTCATCATCAGCTGATAGACAATGAATTCTATAACCAACTTTTAGACTTGCAGAATCACAAACAAATTGTCCAGGGTTCTCTAGCATGAGCTCTGCTGCTTTAACTGGCTTCGTGTAGATTTGCAAGTTGCCATTATCAGAGAACAAGAGTTTCACTACTCCATTTGATGAGATGATTGACGGAGCACAAGATGTTGCATTCCCCATTAGATACAAAAACAGAGAGGAAGAGAGAGACTGAAATGAAAATGGGTGCCTATTTCTTTAACATGAAGTGATCAAATATGTAATCAAAGGTGATAAACAGATGGAGAAGTTGATCATTCGAGGTTGATGGCGTCTCTCAAAATTAGCCAGTTTGTCATGCATGACGGTAGTTGAAAAGGAGAGGAAGCGTCCATATATGTCCATTGTTGGTTAAGTTGTCGTAATATTCAATGGAAGATCACACACTTCCCTCATAGGGAAGCAGGAAGTTGCATGAATTATTTGTGCTACATGAGGATTTGAGGTGTGATCTTCCATTGAATATTACGACAATTTTAAAGTTGATTTCCCACCATTTCATTTCATTTCATTTTTAGTGTGTGTTTGGCTGTCCGTTCTCCCAAATAAACTCTTAAATAGCATAAGATTTTGTAGTAGCATTATCACATGTCATGTGTTGAATGAAATTCCCATCAGGATTAATAGGATGTTTGAAAGTGTGGTTGTGATTGTTTTATCAAAGTGTATTTCACTCGTAAATGTATTAAAATAATGTTTTTTTTAATTTTTTAAAAATTATTTTTTATATCAGCGCAAATGATCTAAAAACATCAAAAAATATTAATTTAAAGTAAAGAAAAAAATAAAAAAATTTTAATTTTTTTTAAAATCGTTTTTTAAACATAAAAACAAACAAGACCTAAAAATGACAGAATAAAAAAAAACTGTAAAGATATTAAAAACTCTTAATATCAATCTCTCCAGCTCGAAAAAAAACTTGACTATTAGAAATTTATCTTGACTATGCCAAAGAAAAAAAAATTATATTTTGATTAAAACGGCATAAGCAACTTCATCACACAATTGTTTATTTGTATAATTAAATTTGGTAGTATCCATATATATGAGCTCTTTCAAAAATCTTTGCTTTCCAAAAAGACCATCTCACTATTTGATATTTTCTTAATTTTCCGGTCCATAGAGCCAACAATATAAATAAAGTTACGACTATTTTTTTCCTAAAACTATATGTAAAATATCTAACTCTAGCAAGATCACATATGTCTTCTATTTTATCAATTTGACTTGAATCCTAACCTGTATCAAGCACGCTAGTTTGAGAATTCATATAAATGTATTTTTTTTAGATATAATTTATATTATTTTTTAACATATTCTCTCAAATGAAAGTTTTTTAAACTTAAAACTTGCACAAATCCATATTACTTTGTACTTAATTTTTATTAAATAAATAAAAGTGATGAGATTCGAACTCATGATCACTTGGTTATCAAGGCTTTAATATCATATAATAAAATCATCCCAACGCTAGTTTGAGAATTCATATGAATGAAACGTTTATTAGTTATTTTTTTTAGACTTAAAACTTGCACAAATCTATATTATTTTGTACTTAATTTTTATTAAATAAATAAAAATTGTGAGATTCGAACTCATGTAAGATATCAAGATATAATCTATATTATTCTCTAATATTTTCTAGTAATTGAAAACATTGCATAAGCCTTCAATTTTAGCCCTTGTTTGGGAGTTCGAACTAAACAAATAGAAATTGGTTAAAATTTATTTTTTTTTAAATAACTTATCAAAATAAAAAAAATAATACAATAAAAATAATTACATAAAAAATAACTTCATCCCTTTGGAGAGATTTAGGCTTGTATTTGATTTTGTAGGCTTGGGTAATCCATGTTTCTTGGGCTTTCATTGCCTTGTATTTCAGACACGGGCTTTCTGTATTAGCTGTTCAAGTTTTTTTTTTTTTTTTGAATAGTCCTATTGCTGCAAGAGAAAAGAAATTAGCTATTCCTTACATTGGCCTCAAACTTCCTGACTTGAGGGACTAGACTGCAATTATAGGAAGCAAAGAAAAATAAAAAGCTGAATTCTACGGAGTTTCTCATATCATCGTACTCCATCACCAGGGAGCGCTACTAGATCTCACACGACAAAACGCGAAGCCAGGGTCTCAATTGGCGAGTCCTCTTTTTTTTTTTTTCTCTTTCACTTCTAACAACGAAGCCCAGTTTCCTTTTCTTCTATCTCTGATTTCTCGTTTAGGTTTTACGCCATAGTTTTATTTTTTAGCTGTAAATAATTGTGATTCCACTCCTGGTCAATGTTTTTTGTGTCGATTGTAGGATTAGGATGAAAATAATGAATCAGAATCTTAAAATTAAAAACCCCATTTCATAATTTTCAATATGTGCTTGTTTGGTTTGTTAAAGTCTTGATTTTTAATTCTGGGTATGTAAAATCAAGAGCATTTTTAAAAAAAAAATTGAAATCAGCATTGGTTACTTGGTTGAACTGTATGATTTTATTTTTCATGGAAAATTGTTTTTTTAACAGGGAGAGATAGGTGATGATGGATGGTGGAGTGCCGAATATAAAGAAATGGGTGGTGTTATATCCTGTCTACATTAACTCAAAGAAAACAATAGCTGAAGGGAGGCGGATTAGTGCAGAAAAGGCGTGTGAGAACCCTACTTGTGTTGAGATTGGTGATTGTTGTGGCCATCTCAAACTTCCATTTGCAATTGAGGTCTCTTTTGCAATCCACAGTTTTTTCTCTTTAATTATTGGAGCTTGTGATTGCTGTTTGTTTGTGATTTATGATGCTTCTTGGATGTTCTAGATTGATAAGGCGTATCCACGAGATTTCATGCAAGTAGGGAGAGTGAGAGTATTGCTGAAAAGAGAAGATGGGAGTTTATGTAATCCAGCAATTCCTTCCCGTAAGCATACTTTACCGTTGTTTCTGTTTATCATATGATTCTGATATTTCTTTTGGCTTCTTTTTCATTAATTATCTTTATCTTTTTCTTTCTGAGATCTGCGTAAATTGATGGACTTGTACATGTAGTTTTTTCAACACTTAAATTTAAGTGTATTGGTATTGATCAAGTGTGATTTTGTCAATCTTTTTTGCCTATTACATTGAATTATGCCACACCATTCTTCTTCTTCCTCTCCCTCTTCTTTATTTTAACAAAGAGAACTATTTTCATGAGTTGCTAGTGTTGAAGTAATTCAATATTTGTTATGTACAAGGATTGTTATGGCTTTCAATAGTTTATAGCCTCATCAAATAGTGGCTTGAGATTTTGGGTTAATGCTTTGACATGGTATAGAACTGTGCCATCATTGTGTTTTGTTTTGCTGTAATTGATTCACAGGATAGGCTCATTTCCATTAAGTGAAGCAGCTTTTTGGTTAGAGACTCTGACGACGAACATGTATCAAGCTGCCAGTGGCTAGTCTTGCAAATATATAGAAGAATCTGACATCTTTTAAATGATAATATATATTTTAAAATCTTTTAGTTGATTTCCTCTCACAAGCGAGATGAACTTGGAAATCTAACCCACTCCTTTTCCCATTCACTCCCCTTCTTTTCCTTTTCTCATTTTAAGATCCAAAAGAAATCAAACTTCCTTTCTGTTAGTTCTGCACTCTCCTTCCTCTTCCATGAATCCATATGTATTGGTGAATTCAACTAAACTTATATAAGATTTTTCTTTATACCTCCCATATGACAGTTTATTTTTATATTTGCCACATGCTCATTGGCACCTCCACCTGTCTTGTAGACACCTCTTTATTTTGTTCTCTAATAATCCTTGAAGTGAAATATTTGCAATTAATTCTAATGCGGATAACATGTAGGTGACTCAATGGTATCATTTAAGTGGTCCTAATTTCCAAGGGACAGTAAATATTGATATGCGTATTGGTTTCTGTTACTCTGCACAGAGACTTTTCAAGAAGGGATATTGACACATAAATTTAACCAATCCAAGAATGTATATTTAGTATGTTATGGTGTCATTGACATCTGGTATTGCATAAGACTAGTTTCTGCTAGGGATCCATCACTTAAGAGCTGAACTAACCTTTATATTGGTGTTGTTTTAATTGATGATTTTGTAGACACCTCTTGCATGTTAATGAGTGGTTAGCAGCATTTACATGAAATACCAGTGCTCCACTTGGTGATCTGGACTGTTTGATGATTGTTCCCTTTTAGTTTAGTTGAGAAATTTGAGAGCTGCCTCTCATCGCGCCTGATATGCCATGGCACTGTACTTCATTGACCTGGAGGAATAGGGGGAGAAATAGAAAAAAGGATAAATAGGGGTGTATTTTTTGTCACATCTATCAAGAAAGTAAAGTATAAGGTGAAAAAACAATTAAAAATCAGCTCAAAGTTGGATGGGCTGATGCCACTTATATATGAGTGTCTGTCCTACATTTCATATGTCATGGATTTGAAACTTCGACCTTATTGCAGGAAAACAGCTTATGTTCCATGTTGCAGAACTGGTACCTAGACATCCTGGGAGGACCAAAAAGCAGGAGCCTGCATCCACGGCAAATGTTTCAACATCCAAGTCTGGGAAGGGTGGGAGAAAGAAAAGATAGCCTTCTTCACGAGAAAAAAGATGAGGTTTGGTTTGCAACTAGCTGGTATAAATTTGACTTTTTTCATTCTTATCATGAAAAAATTTGAATGAGAAGGGGGTCCTTTTCTGATCAATCGAAGAGCTAAAATTCCAGAATCTTGTGTCACAACAATTGTCTGTTCATGCACCCTTTTTACCCAAGTCTTTCCACAAAGTGAATTTGTATGCAAGTTTTTTCACATAGTGAAAAGTGAGGTCTTGATTCAAAGTAATCTGGGTTTGCTATTATATGGTATGCCTTTCTTTTGTTGGAGTTGTTGGTTTCATGGCCTTGCTTAGCATTAAGAAATATCATCTAGTGTAACCATAAAAAAATGTCATAGAACAGACTGCCCACATTCTTGGTCCTGAACTCCTTGCAGTCCTTGAGGAGAAAATGTACCATCAACTTGGTCAATGTAACCTGACTTTGTCACAGAAAAAGTATGATCGATTGTTTTGTTTTGGGTATTGGAATAGTGATTGGTAGATGGCCCAAATATCACAGCTATGACATGCTTATTTTAAAATCTTTTCCTAAATTACATCTAGTTGGTTTCCAGGTATGACATCTTTAGCTTTACTGTGGCATGCAGTAAAATCTTTTTTTTAGCTGAAGATGACCTGCTATTGACTCGTTAATTTGGTGTCATGTTGTGGTTCTAGTCGTGTTATAATGCTGAGTCTAGTCGCCATTCCTCTGAAGCTGGGTAATATGCATAACAGAGCTTTGTCTATTGCAGGAACATCGTTCGTTCGGTGAACCTGGAATACAGAGCATGGAACCTTCCCATAACTCATGTTGATCTGTGATTGTACACAGTTTTGAAAACCCCATTTAAGGATCAGAGAAACTAATCTGGTGTGACTGAGCTCTTGGATGTGATGATACTCGGATATCACTGAAATGTCTTGTTGCCCCACTTGGCTAATGAGAACTTTGTTTTTTTGGTATCTTGCTCTTTTGTGTTTTTGGATTATCACTAAGCATTTATACAATCAGAGAGCAGCATGCACGTGAGACGATTTTCCTACCTTGTGATCTATACTGCAGTGGATATTTAGCTGCAGCTGTCTTCTTTTTCTTATCTTTTCTCTGCGTGTCCACTAATAGAGCAGTCGAAAACAGAAGGCCACCTTGTGTTCTCTCGTTCCCTGCCCCTCCTCCTCCTCCTCTATCACTTTGACCAATTGAGCATCTATTTTCGATTCCATCCAATATACAACTCGTCAAAATCGAAAAAGGAAAACAAAATCCTTATCAAGTACAAAAATTCCGAGCAAAAAGAGCCTTTTATTTTTCCTCACTCATTAAACCATGATGATGAAAGTTTCGTTCTTACCCAAGGTGTATTAATATATCTTTGCCGACTTTCTTTCCTCTCCATAGCCAGATCACATGATTTGCATACTTCATTAAAACCTATTCCATATGCCATTCAAAGTCCAACATTTCAAGCATGTTAAGTAATGGATTTTTACGCATTCAATGTTTGGTTACCTTTGCCACACCCAGTTACAAAAAGACACGAGACTCGTAAGTAAATAAATAATCCAATAAAATTTATATATTTCATGCTATAGTATCTAAATTAAAATATTCTTGATAAAATAGATAATAATTAATTAATCTTTAAATCAAATAAGTTATGGTTTTTCTAATATCTGAAGAATTATAAAAGTTGTTAGACATTATACGTGATCTTTAAATATAAATTAATCAATTGTTGTATTGATAAAAAAATTTAATTATTTAATTTATTTAATTCTATTTTATTTAGAATTATTATTTATAATTTATTAGGGAATCTAATGAGTCACACACATAAGAATTATTGGTCAATGGTCAAAAATTAAAATGAGATGATTAATCAAATGTAACTTGATTATAAATAAGTTTTAGAAATAGACGATTATAATGTAATAAATACATAAGATTATAATTCTAGATCTAGAAAAAATCAAGTACGAACTAAAATTATTCTAAAAATTATTCTAATATATATATATATATATATATATATATTTATATATATATATATATATATATATATATATATATATAATTAGACGGTTTGTTAACTAGACGGTTTGATTGAATTAAATACCAGGGTGGTGGTGGAAAGAATACCAGTCACCAAAGGCATGAAGATGAGGGTAACATGAAGCAACGAGAAAAAAGAAAAAAGAAAAAGAGAGAGAGGATGGGCTTAGTGCTCTTCATAGAACCAAGTCTTTCAAATCTAAAAATTCATTTTTTCTGGATTACTATGCATCAATCACACACTCCTCCTGGAGCCATGCTGGTAATGTTTCAGAAGAAACCTGGCCACATATACACAATTTCTCTTCAACTTTTCCTTGTTAATTTATATCTGTTTTACTGCATGCGCAGAACTTGCCCCGATGGTTTTAGCTGAAACACTTGCCAAGGAGTAAAAGGAACATTATCCCTTGTGTTCCAGATGGCTGGACTGCATCTACTCTAGCAGATCATCTGAAAGTTGGTGATGTTCGTGTCTTCGAAATGATGAAAGTGGTGAGGGCACACTTAGAGTTCAAATTTTCCGAGTGGTCGCCCCTGACTAGGTGAGTCATACTTAGTCTGTGAATGCTCTAGTTTTTTTGACTTGTTAATGCCTTGGAGAAATGACTCTAGGCCGTGAGTTATTTCCATCATATTCATATTGATTTTTTGAAGGCTAAAAACACTGTTAAACCAATTGATCCTTGTAGAATGCTGTGCTTCAGGTTGGAGATTCCATGGATGAAGGACCAAATTGGAGTGGGAGTAAGTGCATAGAAATCACTAAACCTGACAGGTCACCATCTCCCAGCAACCATCTCTTGACAGAGACACAGACATATATTAGCAATGAAGACTTTCAGCCCACTTGCTGCTCCTCATCTTTGACCTCGTATGATAAAAAATGAGGAACAAAGTGAGCTGAAAGTCTTAAGTAACTATTTAAGCACATTTGGTTTGTCTAAATTGCAATTTCACTTCTTTGGTGATTCTCTTTCAATCATTTGCTAGGTTTTTTCTTTCAATTTGTTTTATCAATGAGTTGTTCTTGAATCGTGATGCCTTATAAGACAAGCTTTTTCAACAAGCCTAAGATATGTTCTGGAATGATAATGTGGCCTGGTATTGGTGCTTCAAGAAAAATCTTCTGTGAAAAGACCTCTCCTTTGTGTCAATGAAAGCTGACAATCTTGTACAATCTAGGAGATTTGCTTTTGTAACTTACAAGGGTTAAGGAGGTTTCATCTGGGGGACCACATTTTGTTTGATATGAAATAAATTTTTTTGTCCGTTTTTGTTAATGATAAGTGCCTTGTCAATTCTTGAGGAAATATGAAATTCAAAGTTGTTGAATTACAATTAAAACTGAAAAAAAAAAAAAAATCTAAGTAGTGTGTTCTTTTTACTGTAGGTGAAAACATTATGCATCTTCTCGCAATTCGTCGTGGGTTAAAGTAGTGAGATTTTTTTTCATTTTTACTATTAAACTTTTTGTTTTTATCTTTCAAAAAAAGAATTGATGGTCAATTGTTTTTAATTTATTATAAAAAAGCAAGATTCAAAGACAAAAGATTAAGAAAACAAAAAAAAATATATAGCACTTTGAAAATTTTCTTGAAAAGTTCACTTTGATTCTTCACCTTTTAATGGACACATTTGCTGCTTTTGACATTCTAGACATGCTCTCTAGGGTCGGATAAATCATTCTAGTTATCCAAGTTCATCTTGATAACTATAAAATCTATGGGCTACGAGAGTTCAACATGTTATAATATAATGGTGAATTTTTAATCTGACTTGAGTCTTTTTCATCTTTGATGGTACTAATCTTTTTAGGTTTTGAAGTGCTTGAGTGAGGCTCTGAAGGAGAGTGAGATCGATGATAAATGGTATGGCTATAGGCCTTGCCTCTTGATTTGTTAAGGTAATGCCTATATGAAGCTACGTGAGAAGGTTCTTTATGTTGACGTGATCTACTCATAGTAAAGGTAAAAGTATGGCGTCTACTTTTTTTCTACCTTGTTTGAGGTTGTTTCTTCTTGAAATTAGAGTTGTCATTGTACAAGAGATGCAATTGGTATAACAACAATATGAGGAGTAGACGATTATACAACAGCCTAGATGTTTTGTGGATAGATAGGGACAGATCAAAGCTATTGTTGAGTAGCTAGTACAACCTCAGTAAGTGCTCTCATCTGTTGTGTGAGTTGTTGGAGGTCAACAGGAGTTGATGAAGATGGTCGGAGGTTAGTTACTCTTCCTCTTGGTGTTTCGGTATTGTCCGCCTTGAAGATTTTAGGATCAAATATACAAGATGATAAGAAAAATATAACAGGAAATGAACATGATTTTTGTTCGGTTTCCTATAAACAACGCTACTGATGAAGCTTGAAACTAATTACACTATATTGAATTTGAGCTTCCTTCGATGATGATTGTTGTAAGGATGACGGTTATTACCTGCAAAAAACCCTTCGATGTTAAAATCAATTTAGGGTTTTTAGGCAATGATAATGGGAAAAAAAGGTGAATAAAAAGATACTGATATTTTTTCTATCTCTTGTTTAGAGGGAGAATCCCTCTTCTTTTGCTAAAACTTGGCAATTTATATCTAGGAAAACATGAAAAAATCTAGAAAAATATCTAGAAAAAATCTTTCATCCTAAGGTGATAGCTCTATTCCATTGTTATATCTCCGAGTAGAGTTGTCTTAGACTCGTAGCTTGTGATTAAAAAGAGAGAAAGAAAGAGAGAAAATAAAAGAACTTTGTTGGGTTGTGACCCAATTGGGGTGTTGAACCTTGGTTGGGTTATGACCTAGCCATGGGTTGAACCTTTGTTGGGCCCTGGTCCAATCAAATGTGGGGTTCGGTTAGGCCAAGGCCCTACTGAGTATTTATCATCATAATCTTAAACTATAACTTAAGAGATTACAAGCTACGGGTTACAATATAAGATTACACCATACACTTTACAGTCTAAAATTTCAATACAATTAAAGTTTCAAAGAGTTGCACTAGGTGAAATTACAATTTACATTTGCATTGATATGTGTACTGTGTTTGTGTTGTAGTTTCCTTATTTGCTCTTATACAATTGTTTTTCAATTTTTTTGTTTAACTATTTTTTTTTCATCACATTCAACCATTAATATAACTATGCTCTTATTTAAATTATAAGTTGGACTCTTATTTATTGATGGATTTGATACAATGTCATATATTAATTACTAGTTCATTTGCTCTCGTTCCGCCACGGGCCAAACTATGTTTTTAAAAATGTAAAAAAGAATATTAATACTATAAACCAGGACAAGAAGATAAATCTTTAAATCTCTTATTTTGGATTTTTGTTTGGTGCGAGTTTCCAATAAAATATATAAGAGAAACCTGGATGGCTATTTTTTATTTTGAAAAACTAATTTTGAACCATAAAATCAGGAAAAAATAATAAGGCAAAAAATAAAAAAGGACATCAAGCCACGTAAACTTTTCAAACCAGTAACTTGGGATATTATATCGAAAATACCATACATAGAAAAGTAATTAAATTCAATTTCCAACAAATCTAACATCGAATGATGAATTATCACTATTATAATTATAACTATTATTATTCTCATTGTTATTATTATTGTCGTTACTACTGTCATTGTTATTACAATTATCACCATCACTATTATTATCAATAAATAATATCATCATTATTATCATCATTAGTATTATTATCGTGATCATTATCATTATCATTGTTACCATTATTATTATTATTGCCACCACCACCACAACAAATATTACTATTTTAATCTTATCACTATTATTATTATTATTATTATTATTATTACAACCACTACAATTATCATTATTAGTATTATTACCACTACCACCACCACCACCACCAATATTATTATTATTATTGAAATAACAAAAAGCATAAACTTGTTTTGAAGGATAAAATTAAAAATAATAAAAATTCTGATAAAAGGGCAAAGAAAACAAATAAAAAAATAATAAAAAAGGACCAAACTGAAATATATATTATAACTATTGAAAACAATTCATAAATTTGATTTGAATGATAAAATTTAAAACTATAAAAACTTTGATAAAAGAGTTAAGGAAGAAAAAAAAATCAAAAGTAGAAGGACCGAATTGAAAAACATCATATACACAAATTAGAATTGAAGGATTAAAATTGAAAAAAAAATCTATAAAAGGAATAAGAATGAAATAAAAAACTAAAAGAATAAGGACTGAAACTATAAAAGGAATAGGAATGAAATAAGAAATTAAAAGAATGGGGACTGAAATGAAAAACAAAACATATAAAAAATTGTAATTGAAGGACTAAATTGAAATAAAAAAACTTCTATAAAAGAAATAAGAACGAAATAAAAAATTAGAAAAATAAAGACTGAAATTGAAAATCAAACAACAAAGAGAACAATGATGTACTTTAGATGTTAGGAGAGATAAAAAAAGAAGTAAAAAACTAAAACAAACACCGCCAACAATTTGACCACCACAAGCCTATACGCGCCACATCATGTGAAAGAGAAGACGATTCCGCATCTAATAAGACGACAGATGGCTAGATTTGGCCATCGGGTGGCGTCACACACGCCAACAGATTTCTAAATAAAAAATTGAAAAAGTAAACATGAAAAATACTAAAACGTCTCCACGAACTTATTAAAATACCTATGTGAAAATATCAAAATACCCCCAAAGACAAAACTTTTTTTTTGTTTTTTCTAAGGTTATAAACGTGCTTTCATTGAACATCGATCATGGAAAAAACATAAACACCCTTTCCCAGCTGCTCAACAAATTTTTGATCTCGAAGGAAAAAAATATTTTTACTGTTAAGAAGCTTGTAAAAAGTTAAAAATACTCTTGATCAATAGTTATAAGTTTTTTTGACTCTAGGGTCAAAAATTTTTTTATAAAAAATAAAAAAATTCCTACACCTCAAATAATCTTTTAATGACTTATAAGCAAGTGGAAAAGACCAACAAACCTCCAGCTTTAAGACTTATATTTTTCCCATTAAAGGATAAAAAAATAATTTTGTTGTAGCAGTTCATAGTAAATTATGTGTATAGCTAGAATGAAACATGTAAGTCTTTTAGCTCTTGTTTTTTTTATATATATATAGATATAAAAAATAGTGAAATTAGAACTTTAGAGACGAGGACGCTACTATAAAATATATAAACAAATAATGGTCATAAAATAATAAATAATTTTTCAGGAGGCCAAATGCATATTTTATACGAAACAAAGCCTTAAATGCAAGGATATATTAAAAAAATTAAAATTCGTTGGTACTAAAATTAAAACTTTGTGAACACCAGGGACTAAAAGGAAAGCTGAGTAGTGAGGAATAATTATCGATGAATAAGAAAAAGCCAGAGTCTTCAACTCTCAATCATTAGACCTCAATGAATGCCTCACCCCTTCTCTTCAAACGCAAACAGACAAACGAACAATCTCCCTCTCCCTCTTCCTTCACAGAAAAACCATGATACCCATTTCTCCCTTCTATTCAATCCTTCCAAAACCTCCTTTCTCTCTCTAAATTCACTCTTTCTCCCTCTCTCTATAATGGCGATCGTAACAGGAGATCGTTACTTGGAAAAACTAGTCAAATTCGTCGAAGAACAAGCCGGTCCGTTAATTGACGGAACCCTAGTCTTGAAGCTCAACCCAGCTGGTCTCCACTACGTGAATTCGCGACTCGAATCACTACACGAGCTGGAGAATTTGTTATCCGGAGCTCCGGTCGATTATCTTCGCGCTTACGTTTCTGACCTTGGTGACCACCGTGCTCTCGAGCAGTTGCGGCGTATTCTACGTTTGTTGACGGAGTTGAAGGTTGTTTCGGTCTTGCCTCTTCCGACGCGTGATCCCACGCCGGTTTGTTTGGTTCCGTTTGGGAGGTTGAGGGTTTTGGAACTTAGAGGTTGTGATTTGTCTACCTCGGCTGCGAAAGGGTTGCTTGAATTGAGACATACTTTAGAGAAGATTGTTTGTCACAATTCTACTGTGAGTAATTTTTTTTATTGAATAGGTTTTGTGACATTCACTCTGAAAAATATAAAAAAGAAACAAATTAATCACGATTTTTATACTAATAGTGGCATTGATTAAAGGAGATAGTCCTTGAATTGAAGGATTGAAGGAAGGGATTGGTATTGCAATTTAATTAGAATTTTAATATAATTAAGTAAAGAAACAACTTATTTAATGAGCATTAATTTCTTTGTGCTGTCTAAATTTTATTTTATGATTTGGTTATTTGTAGTTGCCTTCTGTTTTGGATATTGGAGTGATTTTTTTATATATATATTTTTTGTTTGTTGGGTTATTTAGGATGCTTTACGGCATGTATTTGCAAGTAGGATTGCTGAGATAAAGGACTCGCCACAATGGAGTCGGTTGTCATTTGTATCTTGTGCGTGTAATCGATTGGTTTTGATGGATGAGTCTTTGCAACTTCTTCCTGCAGTGGAAACTCTTGATTTGAGTCGAAATAAGTTTGCGAAGGTGGATAATTTGCGGAAGTGTACCAAATTGAAGCACTTGGATCTTGGGTTCAATCATCTGAGATCAATTGCACCCTTTTGTGAGGTAGGGATAAAAGCCATTAAGCTTCAAATCCCATGCTTAGGATTTGGTTGCTTTCAAATTTCAGAATGCACTATATTTTAATTTTAAAGTATACTTCTAGTTTGTTGATTGGTGGATTTTTCTTTTCTTCTCTCTCTCTCTCTCTCTTTGTGTAGTTGATGCTGTATCCATTGCTTTGCTTATTTTATATTTTCCAGCTGATACTGCTTTTTTGATGGCAGGCATCATAATTGCTATTCTGATAGTAACACTTAAGCTAAAGTAAATTATTAAAGATCACTGCTGCAAAGGAACATATCTTCTTCAAACATACTGACTTTAATTGACCTAGGCACTCTCATTCAAGCTTTCTTGGCAGCTAAATAAGCCAAGCTCAAATTTCGATTTTGCTGCTCAAATCAATATCTTGACTGCTATGCAAGTAAACTGTAATTGTGCACAGTAATGAAATTATATTTAGAGGTGCTGAAGTTGAACACGCGACATCAAGTATATGTATGTATGTATGTAGGAGTCTAGAGTTTCACATGTGGAGGATACATGGAAGGAGTGGATTAGATAATGTGGAAGTTTATATTTAGAGGTACTGAAGCTGAACACATGGCATCAAGTATATTTATGAGTTTAGAGTTTTCATGTGTGTAGGATACATGGAAGGAGAGGATTATATAATCCGGAAGTTTCATAATCCAATTGTTAATGTTTTTGGGGCAGGATTCTAATCATGCATTAACCATCTCCAGAATGATCCTGGGTAAATGAGGATGGGTATTAGAGCTTCTGTTGGCAGGCTAATAGATATTGGAGCTAATAACTTGGCTAGGGCAAGAGGTGCAGTATGGAACATGATAATGTGGCAAGTGGTGAGACAACAATTAAAAGGGTGATGACTAATGAGGGTTACAAAACTATTTGGTTTCTTGGAGGATCTCCTAGTTGTAGGAATTTGTTGTGGATTTATTGGGAGAGGTTGTGGTTGTAGAAATGAGTGCATGTGAGATGAACAACAGAAGAATGTGGCTCCAAGGTGTGAATGTGCATAGGTCGATACCCAAATTTGGTATAAAAGAACTAAGATTAGGGTGTCTGTTAATATGGCAATGTAAACATGTAGTTATTACTTGTGTAGTTGATAAATGTGGAACATATGCAATCCAGTAATTATTTTGGGCAAGTGTGTTCCAACAAATGCCAAATGTATCATCTTCTTTCCAAGAATTCTCTAGGATTTCAGGATCACTCAGAGTCTACCTTACATGCAAAACCCAGGGAGTTGTCTGCCTTTGAAACATTTCTACTTTATTTCAAAATTCAATTAGCTATCAACATAACTCTGATCCAAAGGAAATGTTATTCAGTAATGTAAAATTGCTGAGGAAGAAACAATTTGAGAATCCCTGACAGATATGTCTCTCATCTTTCCATCTTTTGATAGACAATTAGGCAGATGATACACAAAATGTTAATAAGGGAAATTTGCTTTTGCTAGAATAGCTCTATCTAGAGTTGCAACCAGTATTTTCAAATTTCATTGGTTGTCATTGTACAAGTCTGGAATATATACTGTTAAAACTCAATAGCAGAATGATTCAATTTAATTTTTTCTTAAAGATTTATTTCCTTCCACTCTAATTTTTTGTCTTCAGAATTAGCTTTAGACCCACACACTGATGTTTTTCTGTGCAGGTGTCCTGTCACATTGTTAAACTTGTTTTGAGGAACAATGCTCTAACTACATTACATGGGCTTGAGAATTTGAAGTCACTTGAAGCACTTGATGTATCCTGCAATATAATTTCCAATTTCTCAGAGCTGGAGTTCCTTGCTAGCCTCCCATGTCTACAAAACTTGTGGTTGGAAGGAAATCCTTTGTGTGGTGCCCGATGGTATCGAGCTCAAGTATTCAGTTATTTTGTTCATCCAGATGCTGTAAGTGATGATCCAGGGGATTGTGTTTCTTAATTTAAGATAATGCAAGAAATACAAGAGTATAACCTGTGGATGAGTAGAATGTAATGTGATATTTAAAGGATACTTTTCATAACTCCATCATGAATTGTGTAGTCCTAGTAAACTAACAACTTTTTAATTGTTTCCTGATGCATGGTTGCTTAGGTGAAGTTAGATGACCGGGAAATTAGCACAAGGGAGTTTTGGAAGAGGCAAATCATAATTGCCAGCAGGCAGAAACAACCAGCCAGCTTTGGATTTTATTCTCCTGCAAAAGGAGATGCTCATGGAGTGGGGATTATGAACAGGAAAAGGGTGAGTAATATTGATGTGCATTGAGCCAGCCCTCATATTAGTCAGCCCTTTACATATTGACAGCATAATATTTGTGGGATGATTTATTTAGCCCTCCTTTTCTTCTTGTATTTCTTTCCGCTACAGCATCATGGTAAACTGAATTCCTCCCAGCATCAAGTGTGTATTATTTTTTTTATTTCAGTAAATATCTGCCTTTTGTTTAATAACTCGCAAGTATTTCAAATATAACACTGTATTTCTCTCTACGAGTCAATTAGATTATTGACATTGACTTGGAGAGGAATGACATCTCCTTATATTACATTTTTCAGGGAAAAGTATCTCGTCTTGCTTCAATTGCAAATAAAGAAGAGAGCATGTATTTTTCTTCTGACCACGAGTCTCCAACTTGTGATTATGAGATTCAAAGCAAAGAGGAGAATGCCATGTCTGATGACGAAGCTGAAATAGTTGATCTAATTAACAGAGTTGAGCTCATGAAAAAGGAGCGTTCTATTCTTTGGTTGCGAGAATTTAAGGAGTGGATGGATCATGAATCAGAGAATATTGTGGATTGCAGTACATATTGTGGGGTTACATTGCATCATGCCAAGGAAAATCATCCAATAAACAAGTCAACACAGAAGGACCACTGTGATAGTTCTAGATATTCCTTGGATGCTCTTCAAGCTTCAGGAGATGAGACCAGCACAAATCTCTTTGAGTCTGATAGTTCATTTGTTGACACTGGTTCATATGGTGGGGTTGCTTTACCAGGTATGGGGAACATGAATCTAGGACAGAAGCATCAAAAGTCTTATTCAAATGAAGGGTGTGATAGCATGTCTATGCAAGGTAAAAGTTCTCACACAGATAGCTCTACTGTCCAAGGAGTCCATACAATACTTGAAAATGGAAGCATATCACTGTTAACCGCTCATTCATCTTCTGCTTATCCTAGGTCTCCTCCTCATTACGAGGAGGACATTTTGCATCGACGCCACAACTTGGTGGAAGAAATTCTGCAGCTACCTGCAGAGTCCTATTCAGTGGCATCATCCGATGGTAATACAAGCTCTAGTGATGATGATTTATATGAACTCGGGCCTTCGTCATATGAAGTTGATAAATCAGAGAATGGAGAGTACTTGAATCCCGGGGCTGGAGGGCACTTATTTTCCAATCTTTTGAAGGATCAAGGACATGGAATTCATCATGTGAGGAAAGAGGACAATTATCTATTTGATTCACAAACCTCTAATTCACCAAAACTCTTAAATTCAAACTGCAATGATTTTTCCTCTGGTTCCCATGATATTGAAATTGCTAATTTTTCCAACCAAGAGGCTTATTTACTGGAGAAGAAGAAAAACAAAAGGAAATCAAGAAGAAGAGTCATTTCTCTGTTAGAGAATGTGGTTGGCAGGATAGGGAGACCAGAAAAATCAGATGGAAATGAGGATACTTGTGGAGCTGATTTGGTGGAAGAGCAGAGGGAAAAAATTGTTCATGGGAGTGGTTTTCATGAAATTATTGATAAAAAACAGCTGTACACAAACTCTATTGCAACCTTGGATGCTGCAAATGTCACTGGATTCTCTGATGATTTTATTGAGAAATATTTTAATGAGAATGTTGCCGATTCCAGAATTAATGAGAGCATTAGGAGTTATATGTGTTGTGATTGTGTACTTGAGCCAGAATCCTTGTGCAGAGAAAGGTAAACATCTTGTAATCGTTAGAAAATGTGGCCTATGGAAGAGCTTACTTTTTTGTTTATTTCCTAAGCACCATAACCATTGCTATTGAATTCTGGAATGGCTATAAAATTTGGGTCAGCATGTTGCTAATTGTCACTATGCTTTTGCATTAGTTTTTCTTCCCTAAAATTGGTATTGATTTTTGTTCATTATCATCAGTGATGCAGTACTGTTTGTCCATTGTTTAGCATCTTACAGATCTGCTGTTGCTTATTTAGCTCTTTCCATAAACTGTATATTATGTTTTCTAGAAGCTCTAGTTAAACAAGATATCAGTGAGTTGTATTCCTTTTCAACTTTCTTTCTTCCAAGGTCTTCCGTGTCTTACCAGCAGAATGAAAGAAATTTAGATTAGTAATTAATGTGAAATAATAGTTCACTTTTTTTTATCCACAGTTGTATACAGACAGAGGAGGATGATCCTGCCTCAATTTTGCTTAGATTACTAAATATAAAGAATCGAAGTATATTAGATTTTAGATTGTGAAGGGAATTTTTTTTGTGAACTTGTAAACACTCCTTTCAATGAAAATTACAATAATAGGTTAAATCTGAGGATATTCCCTGCTAGCATCTAGTATATATAGCTTTGCATCTTCAAAGGCTGATACTTGATACTAGATTTTCACTTTTTGCATAACCAAGCACTCCCAGGTTTCTGGACTTATAATATGAGATGCAAGCTCATGCTGACCTTAGCATATCTGTCATGTCTTCTTTTTATATCTTATCATGAATATCTAAGTATGTTATTGTAAAAATTATATTTGTTCTCTTTTTTGCTTTCAGAGAAGTAGTCTTGTTGCTGAGCAGTGAAGACAAGCTGTATGTACTGCTCATTGATGTAGCATTTGATGGATCAGGTTAGTTGTCAAGTCTGTAGGAGACACCTATGCTTCTGAATGTTGATTACATGGAAATTTTCTTATCTTAATTGCTGAATTTTGGAAGTTCACTTAAATGACATATCGCAGGAAGCATTTTAAGTTTGCTGGGTTGGTATAGGGTTGAAGATGTTAGGGAAGTTTTAGTTGGTATAGGACTTCAGGTCGTGAGGTTAGTGTTTTCTTTGGTACTATTAGTAATTAGAAGACTGATCTTTTATAAATCTTGAAAAATGTATTTCACTCCTGTTGGTTAGGGTATACATTGAGAGGGGAGCAACCTACCTATTTCTAACACGGAGCATTGAGAAGTCAAGGCAGTTACTCCATATCTTGCAAGTTTCCAGGGCATGTTCAACAAATAATAAATGTTTGTTAAAAAGGTGATCTATCTTATGCCCCTTTCATACATGGATGGGAAATTTAATGCCAGTGTTTTGGCTTACGCCCATCTAAAATGTTTTTTTTTTTAAAAAAAAATAAAAATTTAATAAGTGCTCTCTATTTATATGTACTTATCTTCTTTGTTGTAAGACTCGGGTGTTGGGAATTTATATGGCAGTTTGGAGCAGGTTCAGGTCAAGTTGTTTGATCAACAAATATGTAGAGGTTCAAAACTGAGCATATTCCAATGTTCTATGGTGCAGCTTTGGCACAGGCAGGATGAAGGTATGCATCTCATTGGTTTAAGTTGATGAAGTCTTATTGCATAAAACAGGTAAATGGTCCCTCAGATTGTTGTGATGTACAGTTGGATAAAATGAGGCAGAATAGGTAACTGACTTTGGAAGTTTATTCTTATAGCCACATCATCAAAAGCATGATTTATCAAGCCCACTGCTTTTATTCTGGTTTTTCTGGCTTTCATGCTTATGAAAGATTAAAAACTGACAAAGACCTCAGCTATGCTTGTTTCATACAAATAATTCCTGAGGGCTTCTTGTTTAGTTTGTTAATTTAGGTATTATTAGTATTGGTTTTATCTGAAGAATTAAATGTGAATCTGTATGATGATCAGATTTGTTATGACCACTGAGAAGCCAAAATGTTGTTATGAGGTGTACATAGCTATGTTCTTAGACACATAGTTGATCCCATGCACGATAAAGTTTAATTGCAAATGTAGCTTTATGATTAACACTCTAATCAAAATGCTTGGAATCTCTCTTAATTTGATTGAAATACAAATTTATATCATAATACTTTCCTAATTTGATTGAATAATGTGAAACTTTTCAAACAGTTGTGGATCAAACTATTCTTAATTGTTGTGGCATGCTTTCAAGCAGATGCTCTATGATGTGAAAATAACGTGTGGATTTATTTTATTTTTGAAATTCTTATTTTCCTTCTTACTTAACCCAACCATTGGCTATTTATACATGATGATTTATGGACAGAGGATTCATGGCTTCCCAGATCACTTTTTGTAAGTGGTGGGCATGTGCTTTTGTGTGTTGAAGATTTTAAGCAGTTCAACAGTCCTTCCATGGATGCATCTTCACCTCCATATTTCTTGCTTGATTCATGTTGCTCCATCAGTGATGTGTCGGAGCTGGTATGTTTCAGTTTGCTTAAGCTTTTATTAGTTCTTTAGTTCATAAAATTGCTTGCTTGTTAGGGCAGCCTATTGATTATTCATCCAAAACGTTCAATAGTCATTTTTTGCTTGATAATTTGCTTGCATCCACCCTTTACTGTGTTGATGAGATAATTATGACTAGCTAAATTAGTCACATACAGTCTGGTTTTCTTTTCCCTCTTCTTTTTCGCTTTTTGGAGTGCGTCTAAGAAACTGCTTTCCTCAAAACTAAAGGTCTTTTGGGCACTGTATCTGCCTCCATTGTTTTGTGCTAGACCGGTTCTATTGAATGTGCAAAAGGTTATATATCTGTTAAGATCATAATTCCATTTTCAGGTCATCGAAGCCAAGGAGAGTTGGTTTGTGACCTTAGCCCTTCAAAATGCCACAAAAAGCTTCTGCCTCTCATCCATATCTCAAAAGGATGTCAAAACAACTAGCAATGATAACGCAGCTTCAGTTTCTTTGACATGGAAGCTTAAGTGGTTCTCAAAAGAGAGCCTACTAAATTTTGTGGCTTTGTTAAAGGCAATTCATGCAGCAGCAGGGGCAGCCACAGCACCATTGCTGGTGACGCATACTTCATGAGCCCCACCCGCATTCATGTTTTTGTTTGTCATATTCATTTCATTCTTTTTGATTTAGGGTTTTCATTGTCCTTGTCTGGTATATGCATTTAGTATCCTGGACATGGTGAGTCGATAGCGTTCTTATTCTTTCATTTGTATTCTTTATGGTTGCTCCTTTTTCTCCTGTACAGAGTGTACGGTATAGAACATCGAGGTAAATTGTCCTTAGTTCAGTTTTGATTGTCCATGGATTGCCTTTCTTGTATTTTTTTTTCATATCATCCTGTAGGTGTCTATTGTGCCACCATTTAAGAATGTGCAGCTGTTAGATCGATGCATTAGACATTGTATGATTGAAGGAAATCGTGAAGGGTTCTTTTGAAGATCGATTCTTTTCCTGAAATAACAGAGATTCTACTCAAAATGCAAACGCCACTGTCTCTCTCTCCGAATAGATAGATAAATATGGGATGCCCTTTGATTTTTCATTTATGAGAGTGCATGTTTACTGTGAGTTTTCAGCATTATTGGCCTAAAATAAGCATCTTGCTTCAGTCGTGCCAACCAGTTTTCAGCTTTGACATGGTAAATGATCCCTGATACGCAAATTCCTTCAAATGGCAATCTTTATTTTCTTGTAAGTGAGTTCACGTAAAAATTTATATGGTTTCTCACTAGTTTGCCGGGATGGATAGGTTTTTTTCCCAGCACAAAAAAAATGAACATGTAAGTTTTTTCAATGTTTATATGTATATAAAATCACAATTGTAAATTGATGATGTATATTAAATAAATTAAGAATTGTTTATACCAATAAATTTAAAATAAGAAAGTCATTAACTATAAATAAAGATTAAAATGGAAGAATTAAGAGATAGATATAGATTATGAATTTTAATTTTGTAACATGGACAATATATCTGGTTGTGTTTAATAATTTTATTTTTTAGAAATTAATGTTTTATTGAATAAATGATAATAATAAAATTTTAAGGAAGTGATTGAATGAAATTGAAAAAAAAAATGGAAGTATAACTATAAAGAAAGAATGCCTCCTCGTATAATAAAAAAAAAATATCGAGTAAATGAAGAAAAAATTAAATAATATTATATTACATTAAACATAAAAATCTGTTAAAATTAAAATGAAAAAAAAATCAATAAAAAAATTAAAAATAAATACAATGAAACTAGAGAAAAAAAAATAAAAAGAAACCAATGGATAAAAAAAAAAAAAAACCCTAAGCATATGGGCCGGGCCTAGATGGCCAAGCATGCATGGGCTTAAAATATCTAGGCACGTGGGCTTTTTTTATCTAGGTTCAGACGTTTAGATTTACTTAATTTTTTTTATGTTTTAAAAGGGCGGATGATAA
>Ga0307515_10006708_pt1 | contig 22925 bp, 22 predicted proteins | sample 17_EM_MG_FD_194513 | JGI IMG/M metagenome (GOLD analysis project Ga0307515, IMG submission 194513) | Populus trichocarpa ectomycorrhiza microbial communities from riparian zone in the Pacific Northwest, United States - 17_EM | ecosystem: Host-associated > Plants > Roots > Unclassified | place... | reverse complement strand
ATCCTTAGGGAATTTTTCCAGGGTTGAGGTGGGATTCGGGTATATTTTGCGTCAGAAAGTTCGCTTATTTACGGTGGGTTTTTGGGACTTCGCGGATCGGGGCTCCCCCCGGCTTCGCCGGGGTCCTGGAGTACCACGGCGGTGCGAACCCTGTCATCGAGCTCATTCGTGCTTGCCGGCGACAAATCCGTTACATGGCATTCCAGCGGTGGCACGTTCACGATCTCGTCGCTCTCCTCCCACCTCTCCTACACTCCTCCGTTCTTTTGTTCTTCTCCGGCGCCCTTGTGTATCTCTGGAGAACGGACGAGAGGGTGGCAATCGTGTATCAAATCATGGGAGGATCCTTCACCATCTCATACTTCATCTCGACCTTCCTCCCTTTCTTCACCAACGCCCCCTTTCGCCCTTACTCGACGTTACTCTTCCACCGACTCTCTGTCGCCATTGGGAAGGGAGTCATACCGATCGTGGACCTCTTCGTGCATGGCTGCTACCTCACTCTTCGATACATAACCAACGCAATCCTGTGGCCGTTCGCCCAGGTTGTCGTTGGCAGCAAAACCCTTCAGCATTGGTGCGTGGAGCCCTGGACAATCCTTCCAGCGGAGTACAAGCACATTCGGGTCTGGTGGGCGGACGCCTTCGATGACTCCCTGGACAAGATCGATACCAGCCAGAAGGTCCAGGAAGAGGCCGTCCTGTGGTTGTCTCAGATGCCACTCGACCCGTCCGAGTCCAGGGTTGTGGTCTCGAGTTTGGCCCTGATTTCCGCTTCCCGTCCCCACAGCTTCCCGAAGTCTGTGGTGGTGTTCCTCAACTTGACCCTCGAATCTTCCTTCAAGGGGGAGCCCAGTCAAGAGAAGACGGACATCGGAATCGACTGCGTCTTTGCTCTTGGTCATATCAAATTCCAGTCGGTGGTTGATCGAAATTCGGATCGCGATCACAACGTCGGGGAAATCCCCGTAACTGCTTTGGTTGCCTTTGCAGCCCAACAGTTCACCATCGACGCTTTCAAACCGATGTTTCACACGTCGCACTCCGAAGGGATTCGGGCGCGGTTGCTGACCGCAGCGGCGTGGCTTTCTCCCGTGGGGGAGACTGAGGATAAGGAGTGGAACGGTCAGAAGTTGAAGATCCAAAATCGGTTCCAATTCATCAAACAGATCAGGATGATGCTCAAGCAGCACTTTGGGACCTCGGACGGGCTCTTCGACAACGGGGCTAGAATCAATCTCATCCACGGCATGCACGCGTGTATTCCTAGAGGCGACTATGGCAGAGCGTCGCCCATCGTCTCCTTCCTGCCGATAATTTGCGATGATTACGACTCGCCCTGGTCGGAGGACAAGGCCGTGCTCAGGGCTCTGATTACCTACTCTCTGGACCTCCTCCTACCTCCTACAAGGCGGAAGCCGTTGGTGGAACGGGAGATCGAGTTCGAGGAGCTTGCCTCGGAGCTAATCGATGCGCTGATGACCACCAACGACGACCCCGACGTCGTCGCGTTCGCGTTCTGGCTCATCTATCGCGTTCCATACGCATTCAAGCCGCGGGAGACGCTACTCTCGGACATTGCTCACATCTGGACCTTGATGAATGCGGCGATCCCAGAAGTCCATTACGAACAGATTCGCGAACGGGTGAACTACCACGCGGTCGACGCGTTCACTGCTGTCGCTCAGCTCCACGCTGCTGCCAGCGATGAACTGCCGGATCTTACGCCTCGTACCGCCTTGGAGCTCCTGAAAGCCGGTCTTGGGTACGAATACAGCCGGCCCATGGCGACTTACGCGATAGCCATGATCCTCAACCTTGGTACATCGAACCAGACCTCCACCTTCACGAATGGGATCGCGGCGGAGTTGTTCAGAGAGACGCTGTTCGATGTCAAAAGTGATCTCGAGAAGAATGCGACGGAAGAAGAGGTTGTCGACTTGCATATCTATTCGACTCTTATACTGTCCAAATTCCGAACGGCCGAGCTGGACGCTGAAAAGGTGAAGGCGTTGATCGGGGAGATGGATAAGGCGATCGGGGGCAGCGTTGTCAGGGACTCGGGGGTCGCTCGGAATTCCAGGGCTGAAGATCCCGACCGGGTGCGATGGAAGGCGATTTATCTCTCGGCGCTGCTTTTCAAGTTTGTGCCTGAAGATGAGAGGCAGGGGCTTGTGGGGAGGTTCAGGGTGAAGGTACAGGCGCTGTTGCGAAGCGGGGGGTTGCCACTTATTGAGGATTACAAGCATTGCATCGGGCCGTTGGGGATGGGTGTGTTGGAGTTGGGCACTCCGGCCGCGGAATACGCAGCCTTCGGGGACTGGATCGGTGGCTTCCCCTTGTTCCCGCTGACTGGTAGCGTTACCTCGGGCAAGACCTAGCAAACTTTGACCAATTCTCCTTTTTTACATTTCGGACGTGGCTTTCTGACTCGTGTCCGCCGGGTTTGTGGAATTTTCATTTTAGGGTTCGGATCCCACCCCTGTATGTTCGTGTTCCTGATTCTCCTAGTTGTTTTTTTTTTTGTGATACTGTGGTGATATGTACTCTATGTATGCTCCTCCATAGTTTCCCGCACATCAAGTAGTAGTTTTGGTGGAGTGTCGGAGCGGAAAGAGTGAAAAAGTGCGAAGGAGCGAGATAAAACGGTGGTGGCGCGCTGAAGGACCAACAGCCTTTGTACTAATGTAAGCTAAATAAAACATATCGGCCAAACACAACGTCAGACTCAGGGTTGAACCTCTTGGATAGTCATCCGGCAGGGGGGATGTCGGGGAAGGTATTTCCCACGAGTGAGCATCCTCCCGGAATTATTTGATGGGAGGGGGCGCCTGGGGGAAGGCCAGGGGTGCCGGTGATGGGAGGATCAACAGGAGTTCCCACAATCCCAACACCCGGGACTAGTAATCCCCCGTGCAAAAGCCGGGCCGTAGGAACCAGCTAAGGGGATTCCGAAGCGCACGGTACGTAGGGGGGGGGGGGGGGTAAAACCCCATCCCCGGCCCAGGGGAGGGATTTTCCCCCATTGCTTGTTCGCCTTGCATATTACTGCAAGAGTTTTACTATTCCACAAGGACTGTCGTTCGCTCACACCAGGGTGGTTGCTGGAGAAGGATCAGACGAGGAAACGTCGTTTGGGATGGGCCACATAAATGGGTTTACATATAGACTATTGTACTTTGGAAACAGAGTATGTGCTAGCGGCCGGAGGATCTCCTTGCTTTTCCATGCTTTTTTCTGATTTGTAACTCGCTTGTCGGCCGTAATAGATGCCTCTCGGCACGAGTGCTTGAGCTGCTTTTGAACCGATCAAGCACGAAAGGCTCGAAGGCAACGCGCGGTTTTCCTGATGTCTTCTGTTCTAGGAGTGAACCTGACGACCTTCGCGGTCGGTCTGGGTACAGATACCCCACAGCTTGATGCATGATGGACCGGATCTGAGATTTCCCGCGGAAGAACACCCGCCTGCTTTGGGAATTACGACCGAGGAATGTGGTTAACACCCTCCACTTCGCTTGCTAGATACACGGACGGTGTTAACCATTTATGAGGGCATCGAGAGAGTGGATCCTCTCGATCATCCACGTCTGCCGGTGCAAATCCGTGAGATTTTGCGAAGCCTGATTTAACATTGGAAGTTCGCCACGCCCGCCCTCTCCAGTTTTGCTGGTAAAATGTGGGGCCTTATGCTAGTTCATGAGCGGGCATGTTCGGAAGGCAGAGGGCACCAATCGACACCCGTTGCTATGATCCAGCGAGCTCGGATAAAACATTTCCCGGAAGGTTCGCGAGTGGCCAGCTGGTTTTATTGTCGTCGACGGAGGACGTGTGGTCAATTCGGAGGACAAGTTGGATTCGAGGGAGCATCAGGGGTGTTCCTTCGAATTCTGCCCACCCCCCTCTTAATCCGATTTCCACAACGCGTTCAAGCATCTGCCCCATCTCGTCGTTTCTAAAATTTGCCAACATTTAGTCACCAGTAGAAGAGAAGTGCAGATCAAAGGTACAGTTACCTCTGACGCTCGTATTCCAACCGTTCCCCGACGTCAGCCAGAGATTGGTTTAATCTCGAAGAGAGTTCTTGGATACGGGCAGAGAGACCTTCGAGCTTGTCGTCCACGTCATCTCGTCGTTTGGACTGACTTCGAGAGGAACGCCATGTCCCTCCGATTATTAGGAGCGCTGCCACTCCGAATAGGAAGCCCTCCGCGAGCGCGTTTGCGCCATTTTCGATCGCCCTATGTTACAATCACAGCGTTCTTGGATGAGGAAGCGGTAAAGGGGGTATGGATATGGTCACGTACCTAGCCTCGGAAAGCGGTCGGACGTTCGGGTTCGCTGGTTCGCCGAGCAGGTTGGTACGATGTTTGACTTCAGTCCTGTACATGCTCTGAGCGAGGTTCACGCATATCGACCTGAACGTCGGATGTCTGCCGGAAAGAGGTGCACGAGGGGTGACCGGTGAGCCGCGAGGACGAATGTATACGCATACATGAGGGGAACGGTTTAGCGTACTCTCTGGCTTGAGTAACACGCGCCACCTCTCGTCATTTGTTTCGGAGTGCCTTACTCGGATGACGAGCGTCGCGATCTTCGCTGAGGCCGTGTTGGGTCGGTTATGTGTCTATGCGCTGCGGAGAGAGGAGGCGAGGCGGCTCAGGGTGTGCAGGTGTTATGCAATGACACCGGACATGAATCACTCCGGCTCAGGCGTCAGAATCCGATGATGCGACGGAATTGGCTTACTAGATCCCGCGATCGCCTCTTGACTTGTCTCATTCACTCAGATTCAACACCCTCAGATTGTTCAAAGAATGGGCGCGGGCACGGAAACTCCACCGGTTCCGCAAGTGGGCGGGCATGCGGGCGTGTCTACATCTGAAGACGGATCCCTCTTGATCAAACCGGCCTTGGCTCACGAAGTCGACTTTTATCAGCACTTGAATTCCGAACCGGATTTCGCGGCCTTGAGACCATACATCCCGAAATTCTACGGAACCCTCAGACTCGAGGGAAAGGTCGAGGGCGGAAACCTGGAGACCCTTCGTAGAGCTCCAAAGGAAGGAAAAGATAAGTGTCTCTTCGCTTGTGAAACCGGTCAGGGGATCGCCCGTGTATTCATGACAACGATACATTCGATAGTATTGGAGAACCTGGCAAATAGATTCCTCAAGCCGAACATCCTCGACATCAAACTCGGAACGAGGCTTTACGATGATGAAGCAAGCGAGGAGAAGAGAGCACGAATGGAGAAGGCTGCTGCTGCCACGACGTCCCTTACGACAGGTATACGGCTGACGGGGTTCCAGGTCAGCCAACACGCGATGATTTGAATCGCGCTTTGCAGATTTTTGTTGAAATCTTTTCATTTGCCTATCTTCCGTTCTAGGTCTATGACACATCGACGGGGCAGGCGGTCAGCACGCCCAAGGCATACGGCAAATCGATCAAACCTTCGGATTTGCCAGACGGCATCGCCAGGTTCTTCCCGGTTCATTCGGAACAGTTATCTCAGGGGCTGCCTAAGAAGCAGCTGTTGCCAGTCATCGAGGAGATCAGGAAACACGTCGCAGCAATCCGAGACGCGTTTGCGCAGCTCGAGATCAGGATGGTTGGAGGAAGCCTTTTGATCATCTACGAAGGTGATATCGAACGCGCGAAACAAGGGATTGCGTTCATCGAAGAGGGCATAGAAGAGGACGAGGACGAGGACGACGAAGATGACGAGGATGAAGACGAAGAGAACATCAAGCCTGGTCCGGCGTGCTTGGTGAAACTCATCGATTTCGCTCACACCGAGGTGGCTGCTGGAGAAGGACCAGACGAGGGAGTGTTATTGGGAATGAACACCACGCTCACGTTGTTAGATGGCAGGATTGCCCAGATCAAAGATTCTTGAAAGCCATGTACACATAGCTCATATCGTAGGACGGACGGAATGGAAGAGGCCAACGTGGTTGCCTGTCGGAAATAATGGTCGTACATGCAGCTCCCGTGAGGCATACTCGGGGCGGATCTCTGAGCCAGATATCCTTCTTCCTGGCACGCTCGCGTGCACCATCGGTAACGTGCACTCCACTTTGGTATTCTTAGTACATTGCAGCGTGTGATCGTTTGATCACTCACAACTTCCGACTGTACCATTTCCTAGACTTGGCCTTGAAGATCACTGCGACCGCGTTGCTGCAACGTTGCTTTTCTGTCTCATGATATGTCGCGACCCTATTCGTGCTGAATGTTGTACGTCAATCTGGGTCTCGGAACTCAGATATGAAACTTCTAGGCGGTTAACGTTGTAATCTCTGGAGGACGCTCCGGTCGTGGCCGTGGTGTATATCCTCCCTGAAATTTGCTGGATTGCGCTTCACACACCCCCTTCTCTCTATCGTCATGCTGCATCGTAAGAACTCGACGGACGTCGCCCCAGTCATCCCACCGCGACCGACGAGTGGTTCGCTCGGTGGCAAGCGGCCACCGAACATAGCAACCAATCAACAATCCTTCCACGCGTCTACAACCGGAACGGTCGAAACAGAGTCCCCCGTGTCCGAGACCTCTCCGGGACCCCAGGCAACTCCATCAATTCCTCCTCGACCACCGACTTTCCCTCACTTGCCTCCTGGCGTGGGTGGGCTTAGACGGCAAACGATTCGATCTAACGCCTATGACATCTACGCTCCTGTACCCGAGGAAAACGTTCCTACCTCGTCACAATCACCGAGTATTATGACCATGCCCAGCCCATCATTCCCGCAAGTCCCAGGAAACCCTCCTCTCACTCCAATGGGACACCGACAGCCTGTCCCAGATGGTGGCGGGTTTTCAATGGCTAACCTGCTCCACCATGATCCCCACCACAACACCCCAGGTTACACTTATCGGCCTCAGAGTATGGCCTCTGCCCGATCGGACTCAGGACCGCCCCAATACGAATCCGCAGCTGTAACCGGTGGCATCCATGCGAAAGTTTGGCCCACTTATAACAGGATTTCCAAAGAAGCTGACGAAAAGATGTTGGAAAAATGGAATTCGGACCTGGACGTGCTACTCATTTTCGTAAGTCTCGTCTTTGGGCGCGATCGTTGATTCATATCGGACTGACACGATCTACAGGCTGCTTTGTTCTCTGCCATCGTCACAACCTTTCTCATAAGGGCTCTCGATGATTTAGGACCGGATTATCAACAACAGTCAGCCCTGCTCCTTCATCAAATTCTGAATGGCCGTGACCCAAGCCTCGAAACCATATCCGACCCAACCATTCCCTTCAGAGCCTCCGCCCTCGCGGTCGCGGTCAACTGCCTTTGGTTTGCAAGTCTCGCCGCCAGCCTTGGTGCCAGTTTCGGCGCCATGATTTGTAAAGAGTGGCTCACGGAGTACCACGGCGGTGCGAACCCTGTCGTCGAGCTCATTCGCGCTTGCCAGCGACAAATCCGCTATATGGCATTCCAGCGGTGGAACGTTTACGCTCTCGTCGCTCTCCTCCCACCCCTCCTACACTCCTCCGTCATCTTGTTCTTCTCCGGCGCCGTTGTGTACCTCTGGCAAATGGACGGGAGGGTGGCGATCGTGTATCAGGTCATAGGGGGACTTTTCGTTCTCACATACTTTATCTCAACTTTCATCCCCTTCGTCACCAACGCTCCCTTCCGCCCTTATTCGACGTTACTCTTCCACCGACTCTCTGTCATCGTCGGGAAGGGTCTCATACCGATCGTGGACCCTCTCGTACATGGCTGCTACCTCGCTCTTCGCTACATAACCAGCGCAATCCTATTGCCGTTCGCTCATGTTGTTTTTGGCGGCCAAAAACTTCGGCGTTGGTACATGGAAGCCGGGACAACCCTCCCAGCAGAATACAAGCATCTTCGGGTCGGTTGGGCGAATGCCTTCGATGACTCCCTGGAGAAGATCGATACCAGCCAGAAGGTCCAAGAAGAGGCCGTCCTGTGGTTGTCTCAGATGCCACTCGACCCGTCCGAGTCTAGGGCTGTGGTCTCGAGTTTGGCTCTGATTTCCTCCTCCCGTCCCCACAGGTTCCCGAAGCCCGTGACAGTATTCCTCAACTTGACCCTCGAATCTTGCTTCAACGAAGAGCCCAGCCGAGAGCAGACTAAGGTCGAAATCGACTGTGTCATTGTTCTTGGCCATATCAAATTCCAATCGGTGGTTGATCGAGGCTTGGATTGCGATCACAACGTCGGAGGAATCCCCGTAACTGCTTTGGTTGCCTTTGCAGCCCAACAGCTCATCATCGACGCTTTCCAAGCGAAATCTAATTCAACACACCCCGAGGGGGTTCGGGTGCGGTTGCTGACCGCAGCAGCGTGGCTTTCTCCCGAGGAGACTGAGGATGCGGAGTGGAACGGCCAGAAGTTGAAGCTCCAAGATCGGTTCCAATTCACCAAGAAGATCAGGATGATGCTCGAGCAGTACGCTCGAAGCGACGAGCCCGTCGACAACAAGATTATCATCAACCTCATCCACGGTATGCACGCGTGTATTCCTAGAGGCGACTATGGTAGCGCGTCATCCATCCTCTCCTTCCTCCCGATGCTTTGCGACAATTACGACTCGCCCTGGTCGGAGGACGAGGCCGTGCTCAGGGCTCTGATTACCTACGCTCTGGACCTCCTCCTACCTCCTACAAGGTGGAAGCCGTTGGTGGAACGGGAGATCGAGTTCGAGGAGCTTGCCTCGGAGCTAGTCGATACGCTGATGATCACCAACGACAACACCGATGTCGTCACGTTCGCGTTCTGGCTCATATATCGCGTTCCATACGCATTCAAGTCGCGGAAGACGCTACTCTCGGACATTGCTCACATCTGGACCTTGACGAACGCGGCGATCCCAGAAGACCATCACGAACAGATTCGCGGACGGATGAACTACCACGCGGTCGACGCGTTCGCTGCTGTCGCTCAGCTCCACGTTGCTGCCAGCGGTGAACTGCCGAAACTTACGTCTCATACCGCCTTGGCGCTCCTGAAAACCGGCCTTGGGTACGAATACAGCCGGGATATGGCGACCTACGCGATGGCCATGATCCTCAACCTTGGTACATCGAGCCAGGCCTTCATGGATGGGATCACGGTGGAGTCGCTCAGCGAGGCACTATTCGATGTCAAAAGTGATCTCGAGAAGGGCGCGGCGGAAGAAGAAGTTGTCGACTCGCACATCTATTCGACTCTTATACTGTCCAAATTCCGAACGGACGAGCTGGACGTTGAAAAGGTGAAGGCGTTGATTGGGGAGATGGATAAGGCGATCGGGGGCAGCGTTGTCAGGGACTCGGGGGTCGCTCGGAATTCCAGGGCTGAAGATCTAGACCGGGTGCGATGGAAGGCGATCTATCTCTCGGCGCTGCTTTTCGCGTTTGTGCCTGAAGACGAGAGGCAGGGGCTTATGGAAGGGTTCAGGGCGAAGGTACAGGCGCTGTTGCGAAGCGGGGGGTTGTCACTTGCGACCGATTACGAGCGTTGCATCGAGCCATTGGCTATGGAGCCGTTGGATGTGAGCACTCCAACCGAGAAACGGGGACTGGGATCTCCAGCTGAGGGATGGAGACCGGTATACGCGACCTTCGAGGCCTGGATCCGTGACTTCCCCCTGTTCTCACTGACCGGTAGCATTACCTCGGTCAAGATGAAGCAAGCGTCGACCAATCCGACTCTCTCGTCATCGTTGACTCCGACCAAGTGATTTCTTTGTTCCGCCGATGTTGTAGGGAATTTGCATTTTAGAGTTCGGACCCTGTTCGTGCATCAATGTACCTGTTCCTGATTCTCCTGGTTTATTTTCGTTTTTCGTGATATCATGGTGTTGTGCACCTCATGTATGTTTCTCTATAGTCGTCTGTGGGCTTTATATATATGCAGTGTGGTTGTACGGAGTGTGGGTGGCGCATCGAAATTGCGTGCCAGTGGGGTGCAACGTTGTTCACCGTACCGTAGATTGTCTGTCCCACCCTGCTGACGCCTGGTCCGTAATCCTAATCAGTCTTCCATGGTAGAACACCTCAACTGGCGGTGTCAGCGTGTGCAACCGCGAGTGCAGAATTGTCACGTGAGTCAAGGTTTGACAGAACATGCATTGCTCCCGTGGAGATGGCGTTTTGTAACGTCGTACAACGAAGTATGTAAAGCCCTTCTGGGCCATTTGGTGGAGTTCCCGTCTCCACTCTCCCCTCTCTCTCTTTTCGTTCTGTGGCGGCCGTACAGACAAGCAAGGATCGCGAACACTGGAAATATGTTTCGTCCTCAAGCCATATTCGTGGCCTTGTTGCTTTTGTTCTCTTGTAAGTGTGGGGGGTGTGACCTTTTGATACCGAAGAAGCGAGGAATGGAACATTGACTGACGGGCTTCGTTTGGGCAGTCGCTATCGCTGAGACCTCGCTCTACATTCCTGGGTTTGACGAGCAGCCGGTCAGCGTCGATGTTATCGGTGTGGGTCCTGACGGCCGCACGACCTGGCAGATTGTACCCAGCAAACCAACCGGAACCGTCTCGTCGCCCCCTCTCCCCCTCACTGGTAAGTTCGCCTTATCGGGGTCAGTCGTTCACTTCCATCGTGGGGTGGGAGCGTTCGTGGCCTGCAGAAAAAAAAAGTCACCGAATAGTCGATGGCTGACATTTCGACCTCGTTTCCTCTTTTGTATAGCTACAATGGTCCAAGGCCCTTCCGATGCGGTCGTCCATGCTTCCTTTCCTCAGATCGACGTAAGCCTTTCGTGTGCGCTGAACTCGGGCCAGGCAGATTGCGTCGGCCAAATCAAACAACCTGGTATGACGATGACGACGTCCCTCCGGGAGTCTGTGAAACCGTATTTGGTCCAAGGCGGTGGATCCGGTGGGAGTCCTTCCTCGCCGGGTCCTACCCCGGCACCGGTACCCAGCCAGAGCGGATCCCTCTCGAGCACTGGAACAGATGATAGTTCCGGTGCAGTGATGAGCGGTGTGACTGGCGTCAACTTAGTGTTGGTTGGGGGCGTTTTTGCTGGTATAGTAGCTACCTTGCTTTTGGTTTGAGAGGATTCACGAGGGTTTCTGAACTTTTTTTTTTTTTGTTTTCTCGGTTGTTGTTTGTGAAAGCTGATCAAATTTTACGCCTTATTTTATGTCCGCACCTCACTTTGTACCCTTTCGATCGCGTTTCCAGTTCCTTCCCTATTGCTATTCTCTGTCGGACAATGCACGCTCTTTAAGTCGGCTATCCATTCCTCGCGGAACACCGCGGGGTAAAAGTATGTTTGGGCGACAGTACGGATCCAAAAAAAACACACACGGTTGACCTGAACCGCATGTGCCCGCCGGTCCACTTCCGCGAAGCAATGAAACCGGGCGGAAATATCTGCCGTTTCTGAGTGACATTCGCTTCGTGAATTCCGGGACACTTGAGCTCCACCTTCCCAGCGACTGAGGGGGCACTTGAAGTTGACAGGTCCTCCCGTGTGGCAGTTCGGGATTGTCAAACCGGCGAATCGGGATGCACAATGAAAAATGAAAAAAGAGCCTATGTAAGATTACCGACTTCCCAGAAACGTCCTCTGTCAAGGCCGTTCATCCACCGCCCGGTGATAGGGGGTGGGAATAGAGTTGCATTTTTTCCTTATCCCTCCCGTCTATATGTATACTGCCCAGTCTGACGAAAATAATGGAGGTATGATCCAGGCATTGAAACGCTGAACTTTCGAACGCTTGAACCACCGGTCCTGGCGTCAAGTCTCCGTGGTTCGAAACGATTCGCGTGACACGGCGAGATTTTGGGGTGGTGGGCCTGGTAGTTTGCATTCTTCAGGCTTAGAATACCGAGCGGTTCCATCAGAGCAGGAGAGGGGAGGTCTCAATTGAGGCCATAGAATCCAAGACCGTAGAATTAGATCACCTTGGAAGATCTAGCTAAAGGAGGGTGGTGAATTAGTCTCCACAAACAGACCATACGCTGCGCAGGGGCCGCGAAAAAAACCGGTGATACAAGAAACCTCGTGACGGTCTAAACGGGCCAAGGTGTCCGTGCGCAACGTTCGGGTGGAGAGAGAAAGACACTGGCATTTAGCGCAAGGGGGGTAGTCTAGCACTGGGCTCAGATATGAAAATAATAATAAATACAACATGAAAGAGAGAAAACACGGATACAAACAGTATTTTCCCGTCTAACCAATAATCTCAGCGTGTCCTATCGAGTTGTCCTTCCCGCCCTCTCGCAGCCATTCGACCCAATTGTTTTCGGTCGCACCGAAAAGAGACTGGAAGTCCTTGCAAACGTGAGTCGCACCTTCCCGGTCCAAACCGGTATCATCCTCCACGCTCCATTTCTCCTCCCACCCTGCCGGCTCGGGAGTCATGTCCGCATCGCACAGCGCCATCTGCCTGATATAGTGGAGGCAGTGTTTGAGATGGCTCTCCCTCATGCTGTCTCGGGAGTCGAACCCTCCGTTAAGCATTCGGAGGCAATGGAGTTCGTGAAACATCGTGACCACGAACGTACGTTTGCCGGTGATGGCTTTCGGGACGTAGTAACCATCGCGCGAAGCGACCGTTCCCCACGGTCGACCGGCGGTATTGTTTGGAGCGGGCGCGATAGCGTCATTAATCACCCGTGCAGCGGAAGGGATCCCGTGACGAGCGTAGCCAAATGCTTTCCCGGCCATTGAGAACCACTCGGAATCCCACTCGGGACCGAGCTGGTAGTGAGAGGACTCTTCGACGGTGACCATGACCGTATCGAACGAGTACCTGTCATCATGGTAGAGCGGTGGGTAATCGTGCCCCCGGAATGCTAAAAATCAACAGATGTCAGGACGCCACGCAACCCGGAGAGGAGGAACGAGACTTGCAGTAAAGGGAATAGTGGTCTGCGGGTAACGTGGACCTCTGTACCCTCCAATAGTGAGATACGACCGCTAGATTGAGAGCGCTCAGTGCGAGCAAGACAATAGAGGGGAGGGTGGATGTGGCAGCGCGGAACGGCGACATCCTCTCTTGCTCAGTGAATGTTGAACGCCACAGCCGGTGGGGGGGACGAAGAGAGAGAGATGATGTCGGGGTTCGCTTGGGAACGTGAACGAGGCTGGGTATTCATTCAGAGCGCGAGACGGCGTCACGGTGATCCAGATGATCAAAAGATGTTCGATGTCCACCCGTCTACCATCATGCGCTCTCGTGATATAAACCTAGGGGTCTCCTGTTTTCTGCATCGCTACGCATTCTCCGACCCGCCATGCCAGGAGGAGGTTCTCGTTCGGACTACATCCCTCTGCCCAGCGAGGGACCGGGGCAACTGTATCTCGAGGAGGAAGATGGTCCGTTTAACTCGAGGAAACCCTCCCTTCGTGAGTCCCAAACCCAGTTTTTGTCAGTGCAGCTCGACCTCACCTCGGGCAACAGTCGAAAGCCGCCTGTTCTTGTGCGCTTGCATAGGCGCAATATGTTCTTCTGTCCTCTCCATGGGTCTCTTCATCAACGGCGCATTCCCAATCCTCTCCACCCCGAAGTCCTACCGGACTACGGACCCTCCAAGGCGGATCAGCACCTATCTGAATCTCGACAAGGTTCACAGAAACGCTTCGGAGAAGTTCACTCCCATAGACAGCTTCGCGTACGTCGTGCTTCAGCTCAAGAACGATGACCCGCGGCGCAGGCTGTACGAGGACGATCGGATGTACTACAGTCGGGAAGGTGCAATTTACCCGGATGACAGACACTTTTTGGTTACCACAGAGGTGGGTTTGGCTGCTCAGCATCCCGTCGCGTCGGTTGGCTCACCGCTCACGACCACTTTGTTTTGGTAGACATCTACGATCATGCAGTTCCGCAACATGGACCACCAGATGGAACGGTGCGAAATCCAGGGTCTCGTCCCACCCAGTGACATGCCTCACAACCCAGCCGCGGACGTCGACTACTCTGGGAAGATGGACGTATGGTTGCTAGACAACTCTCGCGAACTCTCTCGATACATCCTCTGGGAACGCGCTCCCAAGAGGGTAAAGAAGTTGACTACGTTCCAGTTCCATCAGAACTCGGAACAATCAACGATCATCGAAGGCTTTCGCTGTCCTTCTCTGGGCTTTTCGACTTTCGAGTTTGTGTGCTCAGAGGAGACGCCGGACTGCAAAATCGACTTTTGGTGGGTAAAGAACACTCCATTGAACGGTAAGCACATGTCCACCCTGCACGCGAATCTATGATGCCGACTGTCTTTGTCTTGGCAGGAGTCTGGATGAAACAGTTCGATTCATACGGCGAAACTCGCTGACGCTGTAGGTTATATCGGGGGGTATCTATGTCGTATCTATTTTCCTCTTTGATAATGCTGCCTTCTGGTTTACACGAATACATACCGATCAGTTCGAGGGAACGGAATCAAGTGGGAGTTGTGATCCTGCTAGTCCTCCGATTTGAGGAAGTGCTCGACGACCTCCATGAACTTTTCGCGTTCTTCCCACATGGGGACGTGGCTCGATTTCTCAAAGGTCAGCCATTTGATCTTGGGGACCTTGTCGAAGAACGGTTGGATCACAAAGTCCTGCGCCATATCGGCCCTCCCGTTCAACAAAAGTGTGGGAACGTTGATCTTGTGCAAACCATCAACGATGGTCCAACCGACGAGAGGCCCCGTGTTCCTGTGTAAAGAGATAGAGTCAGCCACACACGCCCAACCCCTTGGCCGGCTAGCGAGGGGCGTGATTGGCGAAACAGGACGCACATGGCGATGCTAACAGTCGGATCTCCGCCCTCTCCTGTCTCTCTGTCACCGAATATAGGGTCCAACACCGCGCTGGCGATCTCTTTCGGAGGGGGATTGAGAGTGCACCCGTGTCTGGAATAGTGAATCTCCAATGCTTTTCGGTACCTAACCTTATCCTTGAACCCGAGCTTGAGATCCTCTTGGACCTCCTCCGGCAACTCCTCCTTGAAGATTTTATTGCTCTTGTTCCATAACTCCATGGCGCAGAGGGAGTCTGCGATGACGAGCTTGCGAAGGCCGGTGGGTTGGCGTCTGATCACGAACTCGGACGCCAACATCCCGCCCCATGAGTGACCGAGGATGTCGTATCGCGAACTGATGCCGAAGTAATTAACGAGATTGATTAGCTCGTCTATGAACAAATCGATGGTCCAAAACGACTTGGGCTTGTCCGGTAGATGGGTGGACCGGTTGTTCCCGAGCTGATCGTAGAAAATGACAGGTCGGGTGTTTTGTAGGTCGCTGACGGGAATGAGGTAGTCGTGGGCCATGCCCGGACCTACATAAGTAACGGGGACATCGATAAATAAACATTATCCGCAGGTGCCAAGAGGCCGGAACAAAAAGTAGGAGCGGGGGAGGAAAAAATCCGACGTCAGAACGTAAAATTGACACGTACGGTTGCCCAGTTGCGCTTACCTCCATGGATGACCACGAGAGGGACGGACTTTGAAGAGGCGAGGTCGCCAAAAACTCTATACCAGGTCTGGTGGGTTTCTCCACCGACCGTAAAGGGAATGGTCCCCTCTGGTGCGGGCGTAGGCGGCTGAGCGGCTTGGTTACCATTCGCAGACGCAGTAGAGATGCGGTCAGCCCTGAGGAACCCCGGAGGATGAAGCTTCCCCAAGGCTAGCCTGACTCTCGAGAGTATGCCTGACATGGTCGTCGTCGCCGTGTAAGCGTAGAAGATGGGACTGCGACTTCCCGCGCTTTGGGCATGTGAGAGGATATCGGCTCGCGATAACCAGCCACACAACGATCAAACGGAACTGTTCCTCTGCCGCTCGCTGCGGATCGAGAATGCAACCTTTTCCGGACAGTCCCAAAACAGAACCGAACCACCGGTTCGAGACCGCCGAGACCCCGGGGACTGCCGACCAAGAGATCGCATCAACGGCCGCTGATCGAATATTGACTCTCAGGTTAACCTGCGACATACTAAGGTTAAGTCGGGGATGAAATGAAACGCTCTCCTACCACTCCTCCGCCAACTACCATCTCTTTCTCGGGTGGCCGCTATGCTCCGCCGTAACTCTGAGACTTATGTGCTCCCGACGCAGCTCGTCCATTTGGCTGCTGTGGCTCTCTTCGCCTCTCTCACCTTCAACTTCATCTCCGTATTCCTTGAATGCGACGTCCCCCGGCTCTTCCGTATGTAATCTTGGAATCTGTTTCCCCCATAGGTTGCTTACGGTTCCCTACAGAAAGAGAGGTCACCGGAGAGCCAAAGTTCCTACCGGTCGATGTCCGAACGGTTGCGATGACCGTTGATGATTCTGAGCGTTACGGGCGTATGTTAATTCCTTCAGGCAAACATCCGAGTTTTTAAATCCATCTTCATCCAGTGAATGACAATGACGACTGGAGCACCATTATCCCGAACCACGGTTTCGTCTGGCTGGACTCACCCTCGGAGGAGGCCGACGAGAGCGGTCGTGCCTTCTATGCGGTCTCCATGTACCACCAGCTCCATTGCCTGAACGGGTTCCGACGTCTCACCGTGGCCGCCAAGAACGGCACTATGACCCAACACAACGTCGATCATGCGGTACACTGTCTTTCCTACCTCCGACAATTGCTTCTCTGCCAGGCGGATACGGCCTTGGAACCAGCTCATCTGGAGAACACAGTGTCTGGTGGAAAGACCCAGGCTGTGTACGGAGAAGGGACGACTCACCAGTGCCGAGATTGGACCCAGGTTCGCTCTTTCGTGGAGAACAACTACAAACTATGGAAAGACAAGGACCATTTCGAAACCAGCGAGAGCAAGACCGACCGCGAACACGGCAATCACACCCACACCCATACTCATGAAGGAGATGATACGGAGCCGATGAAAGATCACTCAGGTCACGACGACGGACAGATGGACGAAGACGGTCATTCTCACCACCATAACCACGATCACAACCGCCGCGATTCCGAGTAGCTCGGTTGGTTGAACAACGGACTTGGAATTATCACTATCACCTATGTACCATCTGCTGTGCTGCTTCGTTAACGTTATGTTTCTAATTGGATATTTATTGGAACTTGGTTATGATTAAGATAGCAGTATTTTGGTGGCTCTCTTCGGCAACACGAACACTCGATAGCAGAGTGTTTTTTGATCATCGCCTCGTTCGCATTCACAAGTGAGGACGGTTCTCACGGCGCCTTGCTCGGATATGGGTGTGGTACATATTGAGTCCCCGGTAGGTACAGCCGGCGGCCTCGAGAAGCCATGTGGTTACTTACATGAGTGCTCCGGCGGCGCAGAGGACGTCCTAAGTTCGCAGGATCTGCAACCGAGCGCTGGTCCCACGAGCCCCGGGGTCATCAAGCTTGTACTAGGTCCGGGACTCTGTCGAATCCCGAGCCTCTCAGGGGGGGGGGATGTCGATGATTCCCAACTGTAACGGATGGGTCATCATTCGTTCTGTGCAAACGCGAGTGTCGCGTTGTCGACATCACTCGTCATCGCAGGGTCGGATTGGCGCCTTTGTTCCACTTTTGGCACTGCATTCCGAGCCCATCTTCTCTTCTTCGGACGAAAGAGAGCCTGGAATTCGAAGGTCCGGTGTATTGAAAGTCTGTGTTGATGCAATACATCGTTTCCATCACCTCCTCTTCCTCAAGTAGCTTCTCGGCCGGACGCGGCTCATGCATTTCCCAACCTCCTTCTGCCGAACGCTGGCAGTTCAGCGCTGTGGTATACTTACTTGCTGTCGGTTGTTCAGAGGGGCCGGTGCGTTGTGCGGCGGGGAGGGGGGATGCTTGAGAGAGCTGGATTGGGGGCCGCTCAGGCTCCGCTCGAACTCTGTGGGCCAGTGCCGTTGAAATCAGCATATCACAGACCGTACACGACGGAAAACCACCGAGCTTGCCGTTAAGTTGCCGTGCTACCAATGTAGGCAACTCTACCGCCTTTACTACCACTGACTCAGATATTCAAAAACTTGAGTGACCGGCGTAGCTGTCTGTGTCGGACCCCCTTTTTCCGTATTTGAAATGGGACTGTACATCCTAGGACAGGCCGAGACGAGCCTCTCAGCCCTCCGGGAATACGAATCACGCGAGTGCGTTTGAATCATGTGGATACAAGAGTCCGATGCGGGTTTCGGACGTCATAGGTGACCGCGCCCCGAATGTATGCGAAAGGAGGTCACCCCGGCGGGTCAGGCGAAGCGTTCGGGCGCAAGTTTCGGGGCCTGGCAAAGATTATATTCGGAGTCGGGCAGACCTCCTGAGCCAGGTCCCAAAAAAAAAAACATTTTGAATGCCCAACCGACATTGGGTTCAGTGGGGTCGGACCAAAATTCTTGGTTTTCTTGTAGTTGTCGGTGTCGCATGGATGATGGATCAATGGGGATCCGGATCAGCGGGTCCGAGTAACTCTGATCGATCTAGATCTTGGGTAGAACCGCACTGTACTATGGTACAGCTGTTGTAAAAGGTACGCGCCACGCTGTATAGTATGTGGTGCAGGAAAATTCGTCATCAAAGGGGGCACAGCTTGCTTTTCTGAATTTTATCGGCGATAAGTCGCGCACCAGCACCCAGGGCACGCTGTGATTATCTTACATATACCGCAGGTAATAATTTATGGATGGAAACGGAACGAGTTGTATCAGTCGTGTGGTCAGCTGGATTCCTTTGTGCTTTGCTAGGAAGGACCCATTCCCCACCTCTCCTCTAAAAACAGATTCATATACTCAAACACCTCTCTAAATGCGCCGTACATCGCGTGATCGCTGCGAGAGGGGGGGGGGACCCGAGGAACACGGGTGAGCGACGAGTCGGCAGAGACAAAAAAAGGAGAACCGATGGAGAGCAAAGCGCTCGGACACAAGGCGGCATTGGCCCACTCACCTATCCACAAACATCCTAAAATCGAACCCTCGAACCCTGGCTTGGGTCAACAGATCTAAGAGGTGAGCCGAGTTCGCAAAGTGCACGTTAATGTCCGCCGTCCCGTGTACGAGCAAAAAATGAGTATTGTGGAAGCCCGTGACATTGGCTATCGCCGATGTATTGTATCCCCCTGGGTTCCAGGCCGGCGTCCCCATGAATCTTTCCGTGAACATTGAGTCTGGGTGCACAATGCAAATGCAGGGAACCCCACGAGGTGTGCGAAGGGGGGAGGGGGTGACGATTGAATGAGACCCGGTTAAATTCGTCTGAATAGTAACACACGGAGAAACGCACCGTAGTATCGCCAGTCAACTACAGGCTTTCAGGTCCCAAACGAGTCACAATCGTTAGTTCGTATTTGTATCAACCCCTCACGAAAGCGCGAAATAGCAGGGCTAGAGCCTTACCGCAATTGCAATTGCCAACGAATGAACGCCGGCGTTCAGTTCAACTACCTTCCCGGCGACGTAGCCGCCGTATGACTAGGCAGGGCACAGAACCCAACAAAGCAGCAAAGGTCAGTACCCCAGAGAGGGGTGGTATCAATGAGGACAAAGAAAAAAAATTCCACCGTACCCATCCCCATATGCCGATACGTTTCTGATCGACGTAAGGCTTCTTCGCCCAGACTCTGCGAAAAAAAAAAAAAATCAGTCAACAATGATACAGGAATTAGAAACAAAACAACGAGAGGATGCGGTGAAAGCCCAAGCGAGAACACGCTCGAGGGAAAATGATTCCCTTACCTGGCCGCGCTGATCTGATCCAAGGGCTCCCAATGCCCCAACCTCCCTCGAACCGGATTCCTGAACTTCCTGCCCTTGTAGTTACTCCCGCGACCATCAACGACGACCACGACGTAGCGCATGTGGCTCGAAACGTAATACTCCCATTCGCGCTTGTACCGATTTGTGACCATTTGACTCGTCGGCGCTCCAGAGCTGGTAAAAAAAAAACATGCGTGGTGTCAGCATAGATGCTAGAACATTCAGCAATGAAAAAAAGGAGCGAGTGTCCGTACACTCCAAATAGAACCGGATACTTCGTTTTGCCGGAAGCATCCATGCCGGGTGGACGTATTTCTTTCGCGTTGAACTCTGAGAATAACGAAATCAATCAGGGGTCTACCATAATCCGGACCCAGAGGCATAACTCACCAAACCCGTCCACCTCGATGGTAGAGAGGATGACATCGGCGCCGCTGAAGCTCCCTTGCTTCGATGCTAACTGCGGATTATTTTCCAGAACGCGGATCGCCGCTACAATCATTGAAGCTGAGAACCGCCCTCTCCAGCTCACTTTTACGATACTCACCGTTACTTGCTGTACTACGAACCTGTTGCCAGGGGATGTCGGGGCCTTCGTAGCTGAGAAGGTGGAACCCACATTGGGCCGAAAATTTTGCGAAGTAATAGGATTGAGTTTTCGAGCTTGTTAGGGGATAAGGCTCCGCTGCGGTGTATCCGCTTCCGTCCGCACTTTGCGGCAGGGAAACAGAAAATATCTGTCTCTGGACTGATGTCGGGTAGGCGGCCTGGAAATACCTAAGAGCGCGGTCAGCGGGCACTGGGGGCGGTGCGCGCGTCTGCGGCTTACACAAGTCGATTTTTGGAGTCAACGCAAAGTGGGTCTCCAGTCACCTCCCACGGTCCCGAGGTCAGGAAAGTCGGAGACCTTGCTTCTGCAGAAGCAAAGAGGGCGATATGAGAAAACCCGTCCATATTCGGGATGATATCCAAGTAAGCAGTCGGCGCATCAGAATAAACCCCAGTAGGAAGAGCGTGGATATTCTGTGTCTGTTCACGTAGATCGTGTTTCAGGCAACACGGAGCGAGTGTGTTAGAAGTTACTTACGCTATCGATCCACCCGTCATCGTTCTCTTCCCCGTGCTTACCCAGTTTTCGAACTACGCCGCCATGGAAAGTTCCAGGGTCCAGGTCGAATGCAACGACGTTCCCGTCATCGGAATTCCTGTTTGATTCCTTTAGTAGCAGGGTCGTATTGCCCAGCCAGGCGACGTTAAACAAGATACTGTCGCCACGTTCAAATCGGCCATCCCAGTCGAGGTCTGCCACAAATGAGCTCGCGTCACGGGGGTCAGAATCAAGCAGCCTCAGGTTTAGGACATGCACGGAGGCGGTAGGGTTATTGTGGCCAGCCGTTGGATATCTCATCGTGTTCTCCGAAGTGAACGGCACAATCGCGCCACCTTTTCCAGTGGGATTGTAGATAGGAAAAGAGTACGTATCCACCAAGGTGTCATCGAAGGACAGAAATACGATCCTTGAAGAGTCGGGGGACCACCATAGAGCATTGTCCTGGAATAAGACCTCTTCCTCGTACACCCAGTCCGGGAGAGCGTTGAAGATCGTTTGGCTCCCCGTCTCCGTTACCCGAACGACATCCGGGGTATTTCTTTCGCTCCATTAGCTCATACTTCTAACGTGAGGATGCTCAAGAGACCCACAAAACCGATGTGGTAAGGTATAAATCATTGGCATGAACAAAAGCCACTAGATCCTCGGTTGGCGCCCATTCCGCATGAACTGTGCGCGGGGGGTCGATCGGCGGTATCAACGGATGCGTCTTTTTCGTTTGAAAATCATGAATGAAGTAATTTCCAAGTTTTGAACGGTGAAATCTCTGTGATCCGTGGTCCGGAAAGTGTCAGAACAAGATCATGTGGTATGCGCGCGAGACGGCTCTCACCCTTGTCAGATCGGCCTTGACGAGGACGAACCGCCTGCTCGGAGATATTTTCCACTCCGACCAGACAAGGGTCCTGTGCTCATCCTGCAGGGGTGATAAGGAGGGATAACAAACACGGGTTACGCAGGTGCAGCGCATCTCACATCAACCAAGTCATCTTTCGAAAGCAACACTTCGGATGAATTTCTTGACAAGTGGACGAGGACCAGATTCCCGCCTTCTACGGTGCTGTACGCATCGTCTCCCCCTGGAAATGTGACATTATGGTTCCGAGTCAGGAGACGTGGGGGGGAATGAACTCACATTGAGGTTGCCACTTAATCATGTGTCTACGGGGGCTCAGTGATCCATCAAAGGCATCGCCCATCGTCATTGTACGGCGTAACCCCGGGGTTTTGATACCAAGGAAAATTTTCAGAACAAACACCATGGTGATGGTTCCGAGGACTAGAGCCAGAAAGTAAAGTGCGAGTCGTGGAACTGGTCCGAATGCTCGCAGCCGTGAGAGCAGACTGGAACGCTTCGGATTATCATCTTCTTCGATATGCAGAGGCAGCAAGGAGGTCGTAGGTCTAAACGCATGCGCATCGTCCTCTTGGACGGTCAGCATCTCATAGTTTGTCGGCATGATGGGACATTCCTGACAGCGTCACGGAAGAAGGAGGTATGGAACTTGCCGGGAATTTGATCAGACGGAGATGGGACTAAAAGCGTATCAACGAGCCGGGAGTCCGTTATGAATCTACCCTCTGACCACTCATGGAATTGAATCGTGGACAAACAACTGGTAGAAGACAGGTCGGAAGGCGGCGCGACCTTTGCGTTGCTTTGGGTCAGATCCGCGGCCGACAGGTGCACGTGTCGATAATGCTTTTGGATTCTGCCTATCATTTCATTCACTCTCAAGGCTCAATAGAAGGGATGAATGCGTATATTCCTGAAAGACACAGTACAGAAGGAAAGGAGAAATAATAATGCGAAGATAAGGTCCGGGTCAACTAACAAGCACTGGAAAAGGGAATCAGCTAGGTGGAGACTTGGGCATGAGTCGCCAGCGTACCTCATAAATAATAGGCATAAGTTGGGGCTCTAAAAGCAAAGAGCAAGAGCACGGGCATTCATGACTTCACGCTTTGCGGCGCAATCAACTTCCTCGCCTATCATCGAGAAGGTCAATGTCTGGCTCCTTAATCAAGAGATGGGATCCAAGCTTACGATCGCGGGGAATGGCAACCGCATTGGCAGCGACAGCTACGACGAGGAGGGCAAGGATCTTGGAGAGGAAGTTCATTATGGAGTAGACGTTAAGGATGGTGCGGGGGGGGGGGGGGGGTGCGGAGGAGGCCGGTA
>Ga0307515_10006707_pt1 | contig 22930 bp, 12 predicted proteins | sample 17_EM_MG_FD_194513 | JGI IMG/M metagenome (GOLD analysis project Ga0307515, IMG submission 194513) | Populus trichocarpa ectomycorrhiza microbial communities from riparian zone in the Pacific Northwest, United States - 17_EM | ecosystem: Host-associated > Plants > Roots > Unclassified | place... | reverse complement strand
CGCTCGAGGACTTCGGCAACCCGGTGCCGCTGTCGGCGATGCCCGGGTTCACCGCGCGGCCCGATGGCTCGGAGGTCGTGTTCGATCTGCCGGTGCTGAGCCCGCGCGACGACGCGAGCCGCACCGCGCTCGAGTTCATCGTCCATGGCCTGCCGAGCAATCCAGCGGGCGGCGTCAACAACAAGGACGGCTGGTCGTCGAACATCCGCGTCACCGACGCCAGCCTGAGCATCACCGGCGGCGTCGGCGAGATCTGGCTGGTCCAGGACACGCCGCAGGTGTTCACGTCGCGGCCCGGCACGCACACCACCTCGACCACCGACGCGCAGGCGATCTGGCTGTCGCGCGGCCTGGTGCGCTGGCCGCGCGCCGACACCGCCGGCGCGTTCCGGCTGTACCACTCGGCGACCGGCCAGATCGACCTGCGCGAGGGCGCCCCGGTGACCGGCGCCGACGGCGCGCTGGCGCTGACCGTGTTCACCGATCCGCTGCCCGCGGCGATCGCCGAGCGCTTCAAGTTCGCCGGCACCGGCGCGACGCTCGCGGTCGCCGACCCCGCCGCGCTCGACGCCGTGGTCGCGAGCCAGCTCGTCCTGGTCCAGGAGGACGGCGACGGCCGGGTGCTCGGCGCGACCACCGCCCAGCTCGCCGGCCTGCTCGACGATCGGTTCGCCGCCGCCGCGCGGATCACTGACCTCGGCGTCACCCTCGGCCACGGCCGCGACAGCTTCAAGGTCTGGGCGCCGACCGCGCAGCGCGTCGCGCTGTGCACCTACGGCGGGTCGCCGCGCACCGCGCGGACCCGGACCGCGATGACCCGCGACCCCGCCACCGGCGTGTGGTCGGCTGCGCTGCGCGGCGATCGCGCCGGCAGCTACTACCGCTTCGCGGTCGAGGTCTTCGTCCGCGGCGTCGGCGTGGTCCAGAACCTCGTGACCGATCCGTACTCGATCAGCCTCGACGCCAACTCGCTGCACAGCTTCATCGCCGACCTCGACGCGCCGGCGCTCAAGCCCGCCGGATGGGACCACCACCGCGCGCCGGACACCGCGCGGCAGCAGGAGGACATGACGATCTACGAGCTCCACGTCCGCGACTTCTCGGCCTCGGACGCCACCGTGCCGGCCGCGCACCGCGGCAAGTTCGTCGCGTTCACCGATCGTGAGTCGGCCGGGATGCGCCACCTGCGCAGCCTGGCCCGCGCCGGGCTCACCGACGTCCACCTCCTGCCGGTGTTCGACCTCGCGACCGTGCCCGAGCTCGGCTGTGTCATCCCCGCGATCCCGGCCGCCGGCCCCGACTCCGAGGCCCAGCAGGCCGCGATCGCCCAGGTCCGCGATCAGGACTGCTTCAACTGGGGCTATGATCCGTTCCACTACACCGCGCCCGAGGGCAGCTTCGCGACCCGCCCCGACGACGGCGCGAGCCGGATCCGCGAGATGCGCGAGATGGTGATGGCGCTGCACGACGCCGGCCTGCGGGTCGGCATGGACGTGGTCTACAACCACACCACCGCGTCGGGCCAGGCCGACCACTCGGTGCTCGATCGCATCGTCCCCGGCTACTACCACCGGCTCGACGCCGGCGGCGACGTCACCCACTCGACCTGCTGCGAGAACACCGCGGCCGAGAACCTCATGATGGCCAAGCTGATGACCGACTCGGTCGTCACCTGGGCCACCCAGTACAAGATCGACTCGTTCCGGTTCGATCTGATGAGCTTCCACCCCCGCCCGGTGATGCAGCAGCTCCAGGCCCGGGCCCGCGCCGCCACCGGCCGCGACGTGTTCGTGATCGGCGAGGGCTGGAACTTCGGCGAGATCGCCGACGGCGCGCGGTTCGTGCAGGCCTCGCAGCTGTCGCTCAACGGCTCGGGGATCGGCACGTTCAGCGACCGCGCCCGCGACTTCCTGCGCGGCGGCGGCCCGTTCGACGGCGGCCAGAGCCTGGTGCAGAACCAGGGCTTCGTCAACGGCCTCTACTACGACGACAACGGCTCGGGCGGCGGCAAGACCCGTGGTGATCTGCTGCGCGCCGGCGACATCGTCAAGGTCGGCCTCGCCGGCTCGATCCGCGACTACCGCCTGGTCACCAGCGACGATCAGACCCGCGAGCTCCAGCAGATCGACTACAACGGCCAGCCCGCCGGCTATGTCACCGACCCGCAGGAGGTCGTCAACTACGCCGAGAACCACGACAACCAGACCCTGTTCGACAACAACGTCTACAAGCTGCCGCTCGCGACCAGCGGCGAGGACCGGGTCCGCAGCCAGATGCTCGCCGCCGCGTTCACCGCGCTCAGCCAGGGCGTGGCCTACTTCCACGCCGGCGTCGAGACCCTGCGCAGCAAGTCGATGGACCGCAACAGCTTCAACAGCGGCGACTGGTTCAACCGGCTCGACTGGAGCTTCACCGACAACAGCTTCGGCGTGGGCGCGCCGATGCAGGGCGACAACGGCGACAACTGGCCGATCATCAAGCCGCTGCTCGCCGATCCGCGGATCAAGCCGACCCCGGCCGACATCCGGCTCGCCCGCGACATGTTCCGCGATCTCGTCGAGATCCGCGCGACCACGCCGCTGCTCCACCTCCGGACCGGCGCGGAGATCAAACAGCGCCTGGCGTTCTACAACACCGGCAGCCAGCAGGAGCCAACCGTGATCGCCGGCCACGTCGACGGCCGCGGCTACCCCCACGCCGGCGCCGACGACCTCTTGTACCTGGTCAACGTCGACAAGGTCGCCCACACCCTCGTCATCGCCGCCGAGAAGCGCAAGTCGTATCGCCTGCACCCGGTCCAGCGCCGGTTCGACGCCGCCGACCACCGCCCCGCGACCAGCGCGCGCTACGACCGCGCGACCGGCGCGTTCACCGTGCCGCCGCGCACCGTGGTCGTGTACGTCACCGATCGCTGACGCCCTGGCTCAGGGCGCCACGCGCTCGAGCAGCACGGCGCGGCTCGCGGCGGCGACGGTGACCACGCCGCCGCGGGCGACGTACGCCGTGCCGGTGTAGGCGTCGCGCAGCGCCTGGCCGTCGGCGAACACCGGCGCGACCGGCAGCGCCGCGCCGGCCGCCACGTCGAGCGCGACGACGACGCGGTCGTCGTTCGGCGCCGGGTCGACCCGACTGAACACGTAGGGGTTGGCCGACAGCCGGGCGTGGACGCCGCGGGCGACGGCGACGTGGCGGGCGCGGAAGCTGCCGAGCGCGCGCCAGTGGGTCAGCACGGTCTGGTCGACGTGGTCCCAGTTCATGTCCGAGCGCGTCGCCTGCTGCTTGTCGCCGGCCGGCGCGATGCCCGGCGGCCGCGCGGTCTCGTCGCCGTAGTAGATCTGGGCGGCGCCCGGCGCGAGCAGCAGCGCGGTGCCGGCCTCGAGCAGGTGATCGCGATCGAACAGCTCGGTGTCGTGCGACGAGACGTAGTTCAGCATCTGGGCCGGCTTGCCGCGCTGCAGCGCCGCGTAGTCGGTGAACAGCGCGTCGAGCGCGGCGGTGCCGCCGGTGACCACGGCCGTGACCTTGTCCTGGAACTCGAAGTTGATCATCGCGTCGAACCCGGCGTCGTGCAGCGGGCCGCGCGCCGGGCCGTGGCCCCAGAACTCGCCGACCATCCAGAACGCGGCGTCGTCGATCTTGTCCTTGGGGTGCTCGGCCTTCCACGCCGCCAGCGCCGCGGCCGCCGCCGCCTTGAGCTCGGCCCAGGCCTCGGGCTCGACGTGCTTGACCGTGTCGCAGCGGAACCCGTCGATGCCGTAGCTCCGGACCCAGTCGGTGAGCCAGCCGATCAGATAGCCCCGCACGGTGGTGTTCGGCCGCTCGGCCGCGCGGGTGTCGGACTTGTTGCGCAGGAACACCGGCAGGCCGACCGCGTCCTTGCTGTCGGTGCGGAAGTCGGGGAGGTACGCGAGCTGCTTGGTCAGCTCGTCGCGGCCGCCCTCGAGGTAGCCCGGCAGCCCGGCGCGGACCCACGCCCTGCCCCACCACTCACCGAACTTGAAGTTGTTGTAGTCGATGTGCAGGTGGTAGTCGGCGAGCGTCGCCTTGTCGGCGTCCGGCCACAACACCGGGATCGCGAGCTGGCGCGCGGTGGTGATGTCGAGGTAGCCGGGGTGGTTCATCACCACGTCGAACAGGATCCGGATGCCGCGGGCGTGCGCGGCGGCGACCAGCGCGCGCAGGTCGTCGGGCGTGCCCATGCTCTGATCGAGCAAGGTGTAATCGAGCGCGTAATACCCGTGATAGGCATAGTGCTTGAACTCCTTGTCACCGCCGACCACCCAGCCGTGGATCTGCTCGTACGGCGCGGTGATCCACAGCGCGTTGACCCCGAGCGCGTCGAACCAGCCCTCGGTGATCTTCCGGGTCAGCCCGCGCAGGTCGCCGCCGTGGAACGTGCCGACGTCGTCCTTGGCCTGGGCCTCGCGGCTGCGCCCGTAGCTGTGATCGTTGCCCGGATCGCCGTTGACGAACCGGTCGGTCATCACGAAGTAGACGATCGGGTTGTCGGCAAAGCTGCCCGGGACTCGCACCGGCGTGCTCGGGGCACTCTGCGCGGCCGGCGCGGCCGGTGCAGGAGGCAAGGCGCCGTGACACCCGGTGGCCACGATCGCAACCAGCAGGGCGTCACAACAACCGGATCGCAACGGAGTCTTCTTGCGGAGGTACATCGTGGAACCTACTCATCGACCAGGAGCGTTGTTGTTTTTCTCAACCGCGATGACTGTCAATCGCGCTTTTCGCAACGCGCTCGCGCTCACCTGTGACGAGCTCGACGTGGTAGAACCGCGAACGCGCTCCCGATCGTCGGCGATCGCGGTACAAAACGCCAGGCGAGACGACCGAATGATACCGAACACCCTGCCGAACGTTCACCGCAGCTGGCCAGTCCGCGCCGCCGGGCTCGCGGTCTGCGTCGTCCTGGCCGCGGCCGCCGTCGGCACGGGCTGCATGTCCGGTCACGACGGCCCGGGCCCGAACCACGGCCCGCCCGACGTCATCGCGCTCGACGCGCCGCGCACCGCGTTCGTCCAGCTGTTCGAGTGGAAGTGGACCGATATCGCCCGCGAGTGCGAGAGCTACCTCGGCCCCAAGGGCTTCGCCGCGGTCCAGATCTCGCCGCCCAACGAGCACAACTGGATCCCCAGCGGCGACGGCGCTCCGTATCCGTGGTGGATGCGCTACCAGCCGGTCAGCTACAGCCTCGACAGCAGCCGCAGCGGCAACCGCGCCCAGTTCATCGACATGGTGAACCGCTGCAACGCCGTCGGCGTCGGGATCTACGTCGACGCGGTGATCAACCACATGACCTCGGGCTCGGGCACGACGTCGAGCGCCGGCAACGATCCGTGGGGCTTCGAGAGCTACCCGCGCGTGCCGTACGGTACCAACGACTTCCATCCCACCTGCACGGTCAATAACTACCAGGACGCCGGCAACGTCCAGACCTGCCAGCTCGTCGGGCTGCAGGACCTCAACACCGGCTCGAGCTACGTGCGCGGCAAGCTCGCCGACTACCTGGTCGACCTGGTCAACATCGGCGTCAAGGGCTTCCGGGTCGACGCCGCCAAGCACATCAGCCCCGGCGATCTGTCGGCGATCGTCGGCGCGGTCAACGCGCGGGTCGCGACCCGGCCGTACTGGTTCCTCGAGGTGATCGGCGCGGCCGGTGAGGCCGTGCAGCCCGGCCAGTACTTCGGGATCAGCGACAACCAGGTCAACGTCACCGAGTTCGCGTTCGGGCCGCAGCTGTTCGGCAAGTTCGCCGGAGGGCGGCTCGCCGACCTGCGCACGTTCGGCGAGAGCTGGGGCCTCATGCCCAGCAACAAGGCGGTCGCGTTCACCGACAACCACGACAAGCAGCGCGGCCACGGCGGCGGCGGCAACTACCTGACCTACCACAATGGCCCGACCTACGACCTGGCCAACGTGTTCATGCTGGCGTGGCCGTACGGCTACCCCGTGCTCATGTCGAGCTACGCGTTCAACACCAGCACCGCGTTCGACACCAGCTACGGCCCGCCGTTCGATCCGAGCAGCGGCGCGACCCGCGGCCCGTGGGACGGCGGGGTCAGCCAGCCGGCGTGCTTCAACCAGTCGATCGGCGGCTGGGTCTGCGAGCACCGGTTCCGGCCGATCGGCAACATGGTCGGGTTCCGCAACGCGACCGTCGCGAACTGGTTCGTGACCGACTGGTGGGACAACGGCAACAACCAGATCGCGTTCGGCCGCGGCAACATGGGCTTCGTGGTCATCAACGGCGAGGGCGGCGCGCTGACCCGCAGCTTCCACACCAGCCTCCCGGCCGGCAGCTACTGCAACATCATCTCCGGCGACTTCACGCCGGCGGCCGGCAGCGCCCCGGCCAGCTGCACCGGCACGGTCGTGACCGTCGATGCGTCGGGCAACGCCAGCATCACCGCGCCGGCGTTCGGCGCCGCAGCGATCCACGCCAGCGCCACGGTCACCGGCGGCACCACGACGCCGCCCACGGTGACGGTCGTGTTCAACGAGGCCGCCGACACGTTGTTCGGCCAGAACATCTTCGTGACCGGCAGCACCACCGAGCTCGCGAGCTGGAACCCGGCGAGCGCGGTGCCGCTGACCTGGCTCTCGGGCAGCGGCACGCGCGGCAACTGGCGGGCCACCGTCACGCTGCCCGCGACCACGCGGATCGAATACAAGTACATCAAGAAGGACGGCGCGGGCGCCGTGATCTGGGAGTCCGGCGCCAACCGCGTGTTGACCACCGGCGCCGGTGGCACGTCGCAGACCGTGAACGACGCCTGGAAGTGAGGCTCCGCCTTCAGGCGCCGATCGCGTGAAGCCGCCGTGCGACCTCGCGCGCGGTCTGCGGCCGGCGCTGCGGCAGCTTGGCGAGCAGCTGATCGATCAGCGCGGCGAGCGCCGCCGGCACGCCCGGATCGGCGATCAGCGATCGCGGGCTGTGGTGCAAGACGCGCCGCATGGTCTGCGCGTGGCTGTCGGCGGCGAACGGGCTCACGCCGGTGACGAGCTCGTAGAGCAGGATGCCGAGCGAGAACAGGTCGGAGCGCCGGTCGACCGGATCGCCGGCGACCTGCTCGGGTGACATCGCGCGCGGCGTGCCCATGACCTCGGTCGGATCGTCGACGCACTCGGCCGAGCGCGCGATCCCGAAGTCGTTGAGCCGGGGTCGGCCGTCGCGCGTGGTCAGCACGTTCTCGAGCTTGAGATCGCGGTGGACGATGCCGTGGGCGTGGACGTGGTCGAGCGCGTCGGCGAGCTCCCAGCCGATCTGCACGACGCGGGCGAGCGGCAACGACCCGAGGTTGCGCAGCGCGCGCAGCGACGGGCCGGCGACGTACTCCATCACGATGTGGTCGACCCCGTCCTCGCACACCAGGTCGAGCACGCGCACGATCGCGGGGTGATCGAGCTGGACCGCGATCCGCGCCTCGTCGCGCAGCCGCCGGCAGAACCGCGGGTCGCGTGCCAGCTCGGCGCGCAGCCGCTTGATCGCGACCCGGCGGCCGAGCAAGGTGTCCTCGGCCAGCATCACCTCACCCATGCTGCCGCTGCCGAGCTCCGCGACGATGCGGAACCGACCGAGCGCGATCCGGCGCGGCGCGACGACCGGCCCGGTGCCGAGCGCGAGCGCCGGATCGATGACGATCGACGGATCGGTCTGGATGCGCTCGGTGTCGTCGAGATCCCTCGACAGGCACGGCAGCGGCACGCCGCTGCTGTTGTCGCAGTCCGTTCCGCCCTGGAAGAAGATGGCCAAAGACTCAGTGCTCATGTCGCGACATAGCAATGGTGCGTATTGCGGCAGGTACTGCGCGGATGCCCCTGGACCTCCAACGTTCCACCCAGCTGCTCGTTCTCACCACGAGCTACGTGCCTTCGTTTGGTCGAAGCTCGCCGCGCTCCGGAAAAAGAAAATGCGACGACAACGTCGATCCCCGGCGCGCGCGCTCCGCGCCGTCAACCGCCCGGAAACGCTACTCGCTCACGGTATACCGCGCACATTCGCCTGCATGCTCGACGCGCGCGCGACATCGTCGTGAACGTCGTGAAACATGATCGGCTGTACAGCACGAGCTGCAGGAGTAGTAGCCGGTCGCTAGTCCTGCTCGGTCGCGACCGCCGCCTCGTCGATCGAGAGGGGCTTTCCCATGACCCCCTCTGGGGGATTTCGCGGCAAAGCCGCGAAGAGATTCACGACTGGCGACCGCGCGTCGCGTCGCGCGGTCTGGCCACGCTCCCGCGCAGCCGCACCAGTCCTAGTCCTGCTCCGTCGCGACCGCCGCCTCGTCATCGCCACAATCCTGACCGGCGGAGGCGGCGCAGTGCAGCGCGAGTAGGTCGGCCTCACGGGGATCTCGCTCGAGCGCGCTGAGCGCCGGGAGTGGCGCGAGCTTGTGCTGCTTGAGCTCGTCGTCGAGCGACCGCGCGTCCTTGCCGACGATCGCGGCGACGGTCTTGTCGACGTCGCCGAGCTCGCGGCGCAGGACCTCGATGCGCTCGAGCTTGTACTTCGCCGGGCGGCCCTCCCAGCGATCGAGCGCGCCGTACAGCGAGTCGAGGTGCTCGCGGATCCGCTCCTCGCCGGTGATCGCGCCGCCCTCGGTGGTCGCGACGATCTGCTTGCGCGCGGCCTCGAGCTTGTCGAGCAGCCCGCGCAGCTTGCCGACCAGCGGATCGGTGTCGGGCGCGCCCTTGAGGCCCGCCAGGCGCTCGTGCACCGCCTCGCGCGCCGCGTCGATCCGCCCCGCCAGCTTGGTCATGTCGCCGAACAGCGCGTGCGCCTTCATCACGGCGTCGAACTGCGCCTTGCGATCGGCCGCGCTGTACGGCGCGCGGCGATCGAGCCCGATCGCCAGCTTGGTCTCGATGACCTCGGTGCCGCGGGTCAGCCGCACGGTGTACGTGCCGGGCGGGACCCGGGGCCCGGTCGACGCGCTGAACGCGACCTGCGCCGCGCGCGGCACCATCGGCCCCTTGACCCGCATGCTCCACTCGACGCGGTTGAGCCCGCGGCGCTTGCTCGGCGTGATCGTGTCGACCAGCTTGCCGGCGGCATCGAGCACCTCGAGCTTGATCGGCCCGTAGACGTGGCGCGACCGGAGGTAGTACGTGATGCTGGCGCCGCTGGGCGCGTTGTCGCCGGAGAACGTCGCGTCGCCCTCCGCCCAGCCGCCGCGCGCCGGCATCCGCTGCTGGACATCGCGGATCGGCAGGAACGCGGTCGACTTCTGCAGCACGTCGTCGGACATCGCGCGCAGCGGCGTGAGGTCGTCGATGATCCAGATCCCGCGGCCGTGGGTCGCGATCACCAGGTCGTTGTCGCGCGGATGGACCTGGACCTCGCGGACCGCGACGTTGGGGAACTCACCGCCGTGGAACTGCGCCCAGTGCGCGCCACCGTCGAGCGAGATCCACAGCCCGAACTCGGTGCCGACGAACAGCAGGTCCTTCTTCACCGTGTCTTCCTTGATCGTGTGGGCGTAGCCCCGCACGCCCTTGTCGGGCCCGACGATCCGCGTCCAGGTCTTGCCGTAGTCCGCGGTCTTGAACGCCCACGGCGTCATGTCGCCCTCCATGTGGCGATCGAACACCGCGTACGCGGTCGCGGCGTCGAACCGGCTGGCCTCCACCCACGCGACCCACGATGCCTTCGGCAGGCCGGGCACGTTGCCGGCGACGTTGTTCCAGGTCCTCGCGCCGTCGCGCGACAGCTGGAGGTTGCCGTCATCGGTGCCGACCCAGAGGACGTTCGCGTTCCTGGGCGACTCGCTGATCGCGTAGATCGTCGTGTGCATCTCGGCCGACGAGTTGTCGACCGTGACCCCGCCCGACTGCTCCTGCTTCTGCTTCTCCGGATCGTTGGTCGTCAGGTCGGGCGACACCCGCTCCCAGGTGTCGCCGCGGTCGCGCGATCGGAACAGGAACTGCGCACCGACGTAGATCGTGGCCTTCTGGGTCGGGCTGGCGTGGATCGGCGTGTTCCAGTTGAACCGCAGCTTCTCGTGGTAGCCGGCGGTCGGCTGGATGTCGCGCGACGACAGGGTCTTGCGACTGACCCGGCCGATGTTGCCGCCCTGGGATTCGGCGTAGACGAAGTCCGGGTCGCTGGGATCGGGGATCATCCAGAACCCGTCGCCGCCGTACAGGTTCTCCCAGCGCGCGTTGGTCACGCCGCCGGGATACGACGAGTCGCCGACCCAGGAGCTGTTGTCCTGCAGGCCGCCGTAGACCTGGTACGGATCCTTGGCGTCGACGCTGACGTGATAGAACTGCGCGATCGGGAGGTTGGTGCCCTTCCACCACCGGTTGCCGCCGTCGTACGACAGCCACAGGCCGCCGTCGTCGCCGCCGATCACGTGCTTGGGGTTGGTCGGCTCGATCCACAGGTCGTGCCAGTCGCCGTGCGAGCCGCCGCTCGCGCTCGAGAAGCTGCGGCCGCCGTCCTCGCTGACGGTCAACCGGAGATCGGGCTTGAAGATCCGGTTGGGGTTGGTCGGATCGACGATCAGCCGCGCGAAGTAGAACGGCCGCCACACCATCTGCTGGCTGGTGTCGCGCTGCTCCCAGGTCGCGCCGCCGTCGGCCGAACGATACAGCGCCGAGGCCTTCGACTCGATCAGCGCGTAGACGATCTTGGCGTCCGACGGCGCGTACACGACCTCGACCCGGCCCCACGGCGCCGCCGGCAGCCCCTTGCTGGTCGAGATCACCGTCCAGGTCTTGCCGCCGTCGGTCGAGCGGAACATCCCGCTCGCGCTCGGCGCGTTGGGCCCGTCGCCGCCCGAGCGGAACGTCCAGCCCTTGCGGCGGAAGTCCCACATCCCGGCGAGCAGGACGTCGGGGTTCCGCGGATCCATCGTCACGCTCGAGCAGCCGGTCGACGGGTTGCCGCCCTTGAGCGCCAGCGACCAGGTCTTGCCGCCGTCGGTGGTCTTGTACAGCCCGCGATCGTTCGAGTCGCTCCACAGCTTGCCGGGGACGCAGGCGAACACCACCGCGCTCGACCTGGGGTGCACGATGATCTGCACGATCCGCTCGGACTCGGGCAGCCCCATGTGGCTCCAGGTCTCGCCGCCGTCGGTCGACTTGTAGATCCCGTCGCCGATCGACACCGAGTTGCGGGTCCACGCCTCGCCGCTGCCGACCCACACGTTGCTGGGGTTGCTCGGATCGATCGCGATCGCGCCGATCGACTGCACCGGCTGCTTGTCGAACACCGGCTTGAACGTGGTGCCGCCGTCCTGCGACTTCCACACCCCACCCGACGCCGCGCCGACGTAGAGCAGGGTCTTGCCATCGACCACGCGCGCCGCGACCGCCGCGATCCGGCCGCTCATCGTCGCCGAGCCGATGTTGCGCGCGCCCAGCCCCGAGATCACGCCGTCGTCGAGCACCGCCTTCTCGGCCGGTGGCGGCGCCGGGGCGACCGCGGCCACCGCGTTGGGCTCTCCTGGACCGGCCGCGATCACGGCCGCCACCCGGGTCCTGGGCGCCGGTAGCTTGAACCACGCGTCGTCGACCGGAACGTTGACCTCGGCGCGCTGGATGAGGATCCGGCTGTTGCGCGGCCCACCCTTGCCGCCGGACTCGATCGCGAACGGCAGCCACACGCCCGCGACCTGCTGGTAGCCGCCCAGGTCGGTCTCGACGATGCGCTCGGTGCCGCGGATCTTGCGCACCGTGGTGATCCGGATCTCGAGGAACGAGTCGGGATCGAGGTAGACGTACTGCAGATCGCCGTCCTTGCGGGTCACCCGCAGCTTGATCGCCGGCGTGCCGTCGACGTCCTCGGTGCCCAGCGACTCGACGCGGTGGCCCTTGTCGCGCCAGCCGATCAGCACTCCGTCGAGGTCGGCCTGCTGGGCCAGCGCGCGCGCATCGTCGTCGGATGCCTTCTCGGCGTCGAGCCGGCCCTGGAACGGCGTGATGTTCCAGCCCTCACGCCCGTCGTACGCGCTGATCTGGGTCAGGCCCTGCAGCGTGACCTCGTTGCGCAGGCCACCCGGCGTGCCCGGGATGCGCTTCTGGACCTGGCCCCACGGCGCGTCGATGCTGCGCCCCCGTCCACCGAACACGATCCGGCCGGTGAGCCGCACGGTCTTGACCTCGCGCAGCTTGGCCTCGCCGCCGCGCGCGGCCAGGTTCTTCGCCAGGATGTCTTCGAGCGTCGCTGCGCTGCTGGCACTCGCCAGCGACATCACCATCACGATCGCGATCGCAATCAGGTTCCGCATGGGCGCGATACTGCGCCCGCGTCAAGATCAAGAACAGCGCACGTTCTGAACCTTAATCTTTCGGGTGTGCGCCGGGGCCACACGGCCGCGGTGCGTCAGCGTGCGACGGTGCGGCTGCGCCGCAGCACCGCGTCGATCGTCACCGTCGTGAGCAGCACGCCGCCGGTGATCATGAACTTGATCGACGAGCTCAGCGACAGCAGATCCATCCCGTTGGAGATCGACTGGATCACGATGGTACCGAGCAGCGCACCCCACACCGAGCCGCGGCCGCCGAACAGGCTGACCCCGCCGATCACCGCGGCCGCGATGGCGTTGAGCAGCACCGGCCCGCCACCGGCCGACTGGTTGACCATGAACCCGCGAGACGCGCTCAGGATGCCGCCCAGCGCCGCGAACGTCGACGCCAGCATGAACACGACGATGCGCACGCGCTGGACCGGGATGCCGGCGCGCCGGGCAGCCTCGGCGTTGCCGCCGATCGCGAAGATCATCCGGCCGAGCCGGACGCGGCGCAGCACGAAGTCCACGATGATCACCGCGCTGATCAGGAACAGCAGGCCCGAGCTGACGCCGCGATCGGCATCGAGCGCCACGACCGCGGCGGTCGCGAACGCGCCGACCGCGACCGCTCGGACGGCGACGAAGGCCAGCGGCGGCACGGCGAGGCCCGCGGCGGCGCGGCGGCGGTAGGTCACGATCGGACCGATCGCCACGTACGCCACGAACACCGCGAGGCAGAGGTAGGATCCCGCGCCGGTGAAGAACGTCCCGGTGAGCGAGATGATGAACGGATCGCGGAGGTTGAGCGTGCCGGTCCGGCCCAGCACATGCAGCATCGCGCCCTGCCAGCCGATCAGGCCCGCCAGGGTCACGACGAACGACGGGATCCCGAACCGGGTGACCCAGGCGCCCTGGAACGTGCCGACCGCCGCCCCGACGAGCAGCGCCAGGCCGGCCGCGACGGGGCCCGGAAGGCCGACGCTGACGCTGAGCACGCCCATGATCGCCGCGCACAGCCCGCTCACCACACCGGCCGACAGGTCGATCTCGCCGAGCAGCAGCACCAGCACCAGGCCGACCGAGATCGTGCCGCCGGCCGCCATCTGCAGGGTGAGGTTGACCAGGTTGAACGGCGTGATGAACCGGCCGTCGGCTGCGATCTCGAAGATCGTCCAGATCACCACCAACCCGACGAGAACCGGCAGCTGACCGACATCGCCCTGACGGAGCTGGCGGCCGTACGCGCGGAGCACCCCGGCGACGCCGGTGCGCTCGGCGATGACCCTGGGATCGTGCTCGAGCGTGCTGCTCATGATGCTCCCGTGCGGTCGCCGGTGACCCCGCCGGAGACCATGGGGACCTCGGCAGTCCCGGGCACCGCGCCGGTCATGAACGCGATCAGCTGCTCGCGGCTGGTCTTCCTGGCGTCGTAGACCCCGACCCAGCGGCCGAGCCGCAGCACCGTGATCCGGTCGGCGACCTCGTACACGTTGGCCAGGTTGTGGCTGATCAGCACCACGCCCAGTCCCTGGCCGCGCAACCGCTTGATCAGCTCGAGCACCTCGTGGGTCTGCGCCATGCCGAGCGCCGCCGTCGGCTCATCGAGGAGCACCACCTGGTTGTCGCCCATCACCGAGCGCGCCACCGCGACCGACTGGCGCTGGCCGCCCGACAGCGACGCGATCGGGATCCGCACGCTGGGGATCTTCACCGATAGCCTGCGCAGGACCTCGACGGCGCGGCGCTCCATCGTCATCTCGTCCATGACGCCCAGCGGCCCGCCCGGCCAGGCCAGCTCGCGGCCGAGGAACAGGTTGCCGACGACGTCGAGGTTGTCGCACAGCGCGAGGTCCTGATAGACCGTCGCGATGCCGAGCGCGCCCGAGTCGTTCGGCGTGGACATCGCGACCTCGCGACCCTTCCAGCGGATCGTGCCGTGATCGGGGCGGTAGATACCGGAGATGATCTTGATCAGCGTCGACTTGCCGGCGCCGTTGTCGCCGACCAGCGCCACCACCTCCCCGGCGGACACCTCGAACTGGACCTCGGTGAGCGCCTGGACCGCGCCGAAGCGCTTGCTGATCCCGCGGAGCTCCAGCAGCGGAGTGCCCGGCGGGTCCGTGGTGCGCTCGCGGTCGGGTGCGGTCATCGTACGCTGGCTACTCTCCGGTCACTCGACCTCCGGTCACTTGACGTTCGCCGCCTGGCACGCGGCTTCGTAGCCCTTGCAGATCGTCGCGACCGTGTCCGGCCCGTAGAACTTGTCCTTGACGATGGTCTCGGCGACCGACTTGGTGTCGTTGCCCCCGGCGGCGGTGACCGCGATCGGAGTCAGCAGCACCGACGGCACGTCGGCGGTACCGTTGTTGACCTTGCTGTTGACCAGCGTCGCGGCCGGCTTCTCGCCCTTGAACAGCGCGCAGGCCAGCTCGGCGGTGGTCTCGGCCTCGGGCTGGATCGCCTTGTACACCGTGACGTACTGCTCGCCTGACAGGATCCGCTGGATCGCGGCGACCTCGGCGTCCTGGCCGCAGGTCGGGCGGGACTTCGGATCGATCCCCGCGGTCTTCATCGCGGCGATCGCGCCGCCCGCGGTGCCGTCGTTGGCCTGGTAGGCGCCGTCGAAGCCGTCCTTGCCGACCGCGGCGATGAACTGCTCCATCAGCTGCTGCGCCTCCTCCGGCTTCCAGTTCGCGGCGGCGTCCTCCTTGACGATGGTGACCTTGCCATCGAACACGCTGTGCGCGCCCTTCTTGAACAGCAGGGCGTTGTTATCGGTCGGCGAGCCGTTGATCATCGTGATCTTCGGATTGGCCTTGCCCGAGCTGGTCAGCTTGGCGAGCAGCGCCTGGGCCTGGAGCTGGCCGACTCGCTCGTTGTCGAATGACACGTAGTAATCGGGATTCGCGCCGCCCTTGATCAACCGGTCATAGCTGATCACCGCGATCGACTTGGCCTTGGCGTTCTTGACGATCACGCCCGCGGCGTCGCCGTCGACCGGATCGAGCACCATGACCTTGACGCCGCGCGCGATCGCGGCCTCGGCCTGCTGCTGCTGATCGGCCGCGACCTGGTTGGCGTTCGAGTACACGATCTCGACGCCGGGACACAGCTTCTTGAACTGGGCCTCGAAGAACGGCCGGTCGGCCGACTCGTAACGCGTGGTCTGCGATTCCGGCAGCAGCAGCGCGATGCTGCCGCCGGCCTTGGTCTCACCAGCCTTGGTCTCGCCGGCCTTGGTCTCGCCGGGCTTGTCGCTGGGAGTCTTCTTGCAGCCCGTCGCCGCGGATGACGCGGCGACCGCAGTCCAGATCGAAACTACCGAGACGATCGAGGTAGACAGTTTCACAAGTGCCTCCGGAGCCGGCGTCGTGGAAGACGCGACGCCACGACCCTATGGCGGTCGCGCTCCGGGATCAACAGCCGCACGCCGCGATCGCGGGATCGACACGACGATTGCGACGACGCGACGCGACGCAACGTCGGCGGCCAGGCGCGGGCGCTCGATCAGCTCGCGCGACGCTCGCTCAGACCGGGCAGCGCCTCGACGGTACGCGGAAATGCCACGCCGTCGGCGTCGAACACGTGCAGCGACCCCGCGGCCACCCCGAGCTCGATCTGCGCGCCATCCTTGACCATGCTCGCGCCCTCGATCCGGCACAGGGTCAGGCCCTCGGTCCCGGGCAGCCGGAGGTAGATCAGCGCGCTCTCCCCCAGGTTCTCGACCAGGACGACCTCGCCGCGGAACCGGCCGACGTCGGCCTCTACCGCGCCCGTCCCGGCGACCTGGACCACGTGCTCGGGCCGGACCCCCACCGTGACCTCGCTGCCGGCCGCGGCGCGCGTCGCGTCGACCGCGGCGGTGAGCTCGGTCCCGTCGCGCAGCGCGACCCGCGCCTGGCGGGGCTCGGCGACGAGCAGCTTGCCGGGCAGGAAGTTCATCTTGGGCGAGCCGATGAACCCGGCGACGAAGCGATTGACCGGGTGGTGGTAGAGCTCGAGCGGCGCCCCGACCTGCTCGACCAGCCCGGCGTTCAGCACCACGATCCGGCTCGCCATGGTCATCGCCTCGACCTGATCGTGCGTGACGTAGATGATCGTGGTCTTGAGGTCCTTGTGCAGCTTGGCGATCTCGATCCGCATCTGGACCCGGAGCGCCGCGTCGAGGTTGGACAGCGGCTCGTCGAACAGGAACACCTTGGGTTCGCGCACGATCGCGCGGCCGATCGCGACGCGCTGGCGCTGGCCGCCCGACAGCGCCTTGGGCTTGCGCTCGAGCAGCGGGCCGATCTGAAGAATCCCGGCGGCCCGCTCCACCCGCTCGCGGATCTGGGGCTTGGTCATGTGCGCCAGCTTCAGCGAGAACGCCATGTTGTCGTAGACCGACATATGGGGGTACAGGGCGTAGCTCTGGAACACCATCGCGATCCCGCGCTCGGCCGGCGGCAGCTCGTTGCAGCGCACCCCGTCGATCAGGATCTCGCCCGAGGTGATGGTCTCGAGCCCGGCGACCAGGCGCAACAGCGTGGACTTGCCGCAGCCCGAGGGCCCGACGAACACCACGAACTCGCCCTCGCGGACGGTCAGATCGACGCCGCGGATGACCTCGACCGTGTCGAACGATTTTCGGATGTCGCGCAGCACGACTGTGGCCATGGGGCATCCGACCACAGCCGGTCGACGCAGTTCAAGCGACGATTGGCACGGTCGACACGCGTGTTGCCTGCGACGCCGGATATACTGCCGATCCATGCCGCCACGCCCCAGGCGCATCCTGTCGTACGCCTGGACCGCGCTCGGCACCGCCGTCGCACTCGGCCTGGCGTATCTGATCTACCGGCTCTACCTCGGCGGCAACGCGGCCCTGGCCGCGGCGTGCGCTGGCGCCCTCGGCCTGGCGGTCTACGTCTACACCGCGCGCGGCGCCTACACCTATCGCTACCTGTTCCCCGGCCTCGCCGGGATCGCGATGTTCATCGTGCTGCCGCTGGTCTACACGGTGTGGATCGGGTTTACCAACTACAGCTCGGGCAATCTGTTGAGCTTCGAGCGCGCCACCGAGGTCGTGCTCAGCGAGGTCTACCAGGCCGACCCCGCCGGTGCGGCGCGCTACCCGTTCACGCTGCACGCCGCTCCCGGCGGGTTCCGCATCGTGCTGCACACCGGCGACGACAGCGAGGACGGCGCGGCCGGCTCCGAGACCTCGTTCCTGGATGACCCCGCCGCCGGCGCCGCGGCCGAGGCGGGGTCGGGTTCCGGCGCCGCCGGGTCCGGCACGGGCTCCGGCCCCGGTTCGGCCGCAGGTTCGGCCGCAGGTTCGGCCGCAGGTTCCGGCCCGGCGGCACCGCGCCCGCCCACCGCGTTCGTCACCGGCGTCCTGCCGCTCACCGCGGTCGCGGCGCAGCGCGTCGACGCCACCCCGCTCGCGACCTCCGGGTTCACGCCGGGAGAGGCGCTGCCGCTCAGGGACGTGATCGGCCACCGCGACGCGATCAAGGCGCTCACGCTGCGGCTCCCCGATGGCACCCCGGCGGCGATGGCCACCCTGCGCGAGTTCACGCCGTTCCAGCCGCTGTACCAGGGCAACGCGGACGGGTCGATCACCAACCGCAAGACCCACGAGCGCCTCACCGCCAACTTCCAGACCGGGTTCTACGAGACCGCGTCGGGCGCGCGCATCCTGCCCGGGTTCCGGGTCTACGTCGGCGCCGGCAACTACGCCAGGATGGTCAGCGACGAGAAGTTCCGCGGCCCGTTCGCGCGCGTGTTCGTGTGGACGGTGGTGTTCGCCGCGCTCAGCGTGCTGTTCACCGCCGGCCTCGGCGTGCTCATGGCCGAGATCCTGACCTGGGAGGGCCTGCGGTTCGCCGGGCTGTACCGCGTGCTGCTGTTCCTGCCCTACGCCGTGCCGGGGTTCATCTCGATCCTGGTGTTCAAGGGCCTGTTCAACCGCAACTTCGGCGAGATCAACCTGATCCTCGACGCGGTGATCGGCATCCGGCCCAACTGGACCGGCAACGCCATGCTCGCCCGGATCATGATCCTGATCGTGAACACCTGGCTGGGATACCCCTACTTCCTGCTGCTCTGCATGGGGCTGCAGAAAGCGATCCCCGGCGACCTGTACGAGGCCTCCGCGCTGGCCGGGGCCGGGCCGCTCACCAACTTCTTCCGGATCACGTGGCCGCTGATCAGGAAGCCGCTCACGCCGCTGCTGATCTCGTCGTTCGCCTTCAACTTCAATAACTTCGTATTGATCTACTTGCTGACCCGGGGCCGGCCGGACTTCCTGGACACCAACCTCCCCGCCGGCGAGACCGACATCCTGGTCAGCTACACCTACCGGATGGCGTTCGAGAACTCGGGCCAGCAGTTCGGCCTGGCGGCGGCGATCTCGACGCTGATCTTCGCCATCGTGGCGTTCCTGTCGGTCATCAACCTGCGGCTGACCAAGGTCAACGTCGAGGACAAGCGCTGAGCCATGCCGATCGTCGTCAGCAAGTCCCGGCGCTGGCGGCCCGTCGCCGCCCATGCGTTCCTCATCGTGTTCCTGGTGTTCACGCTGTTCCCGCTGGCGATGGTGATCTCGATCTCGCTGCGGCCCGGCAACTTCGCCTCGGGCTCGCTGATCCCCGAGCGGATCAGCTTCGAGCACTGGCGGCTGGCGCTCGGGATATCCTACGTCGACGTCGACGGCACCGTGGTCAAGCCACCGTTCCCGGTGATGCACTGGCTGTGGAACTCGCTCAAGGTCGCGGCGGTCAGCGCGGCGCTGATGGTGGCGCTGTCGACCTCGGCCGCGTACGCGTTTGCCCGGCTCAAGTTCAAGCGCAAGACCATGACGCTCAACACGATCATGCTCTTGCAGATGTTCCCGCCGGTGCTGGCGCTGGTCGCGATCTACACGATCTTCGACGTGATCGGCGCTCACGTCTCGTGGCTCGGGGTCGATTCGCTGTCCTCGGTGGTGATCGCCTACCTCGGCCAGATCTCGCTCCACATCTGGACCATCAAGGGCTACTTCGACACCATCCCGTCCGAGATCGAGGAGGCCGCGCAGGTCGACGGCGCCACGCCGTTCCAGGCGTTCGGCCGGGTGCTGCTGCCCATGGCCGTCCCGATCCTCGCGGTCGTGTTCGTCCTCGCGTTCATCTACTGCATCATCGAGTACCCGATCGCCTCGGTGCTGCTGCAGAGCGAAGACAACCTGACCCTCGCGGTCGGCTCGCGGCTGTATCTGTACGAACAGCGCTATCTGTGGGGCGACTTCGCCGCGGCCGCCGTGCTGAGCGGCCTGCCGATCACTGCGGTGTTCCTGCTGGCGCAGCGCTGGATGGTCTCGGGACTGACTGCGGGCGGCCTCAAGGGCTGAGCGCCCGCAGCAGCCGTCACCACCAGCTCTCGGCCTGGACGCCTGCCGTCACGCCGAACGTGTCGTTGGCGAACGCCGCACCGCCGATCGGGCCCGACATGCTCGTCGTGGCGATGTCCTTGGCGCCCTGGTTCCACGCCGCGAAGGTGACGTAGGCCCGGATCTCCGGGCGCGCCCAGAAGTCCATGGCGGGGCGGATCATCGGCGCCACGGTGACCTTGCCGAGGAAGCCGGTCGGCGAACCGTCGGTCTGCGGCTTCACCACGTCGATGCCGCCCTCGACCGCGATCGCGGTGTACTTGGTGAAGTTGTACACCGGCCGCGCGCCGGCCGAGAACCACAGGTTGCCGAGCCCGCTGTCGGTCGTGCCAGCGGGGCTGCCGTCGCGGTTGTCGAACTGCACCACGCCGGTCCACATCATCGAGGTCTGCGGGTTGAGCTGGACCATCGCGCGATCGACCACGCGCGCCAGCCAGCCGCCGCTGGCGATGCCGGTGTCGATGCCGGTCGACAGGTTGGCCGCTCCGCCGGCGCCGAACTCGGCCGAGATCTCGTTGAAGCCGCCCATCATCGGCACGAAGTAGAACACGCCGCCGCCGAAGCCGCTCCGGTTGTTGACCGTGCTGTTGCCGCGCGCCGCCAGGGTCGGGATCAACCACAGCTCGAGGTTGCCGCTGCCGACCGGAATGTCGGACAGCCGCAGATCGAAGGTGTTCTTGGCGAGCCGGCCGATGTCGGCCGGCGTGGCGTCGATCGAGCCGCCGAGGTAGGCGACCGACAGCTTCATCTTCTCGCCGACCTTCATGTCCTGGAAGCCCGCGCCGTAGCCGCTCATGTCGTTGAAGAAGAAGTCGCTGATGTGGACGTCGCGGCGGCGGTAGAACCGCTGGCCGGCCCAGAACGTGGTCTCGGGGTGCGACTCGATCACGTGCCCCGCCTCGGCGTACGCCTCGCGGTACGCGATCGCGCCGAGCACGTCGAACGTCGAGTTGCGCGGCGCGACCGCCGCGAGCTTGATCTTGGTCTTGAACCACGCGTCGCTGTGGTCGGGGTTGATCCAGTTCGCGGTCAGCCCGATCTCGCCGTAGGTCTCGGTCTCGTTGCCGAGGCGATACTTGCTGAACGCGCCGGGCGCCTGGAACGCGTCCTGATCGCCGCCCTTGACGTTGATGCCGATGCCCGAGCGGACGTATCCGTCGAACTCGAAGACCTTGGGCATCGACGAGACCATCTTGCGGATCTGCTCGAGCTGCTGCTCGGCGAGCGGACTGGACTCGACGACTTTCTGCGGCGGTTCCGCCGGCGGCGCGTTCGGATCCGCGGGTGTACCTTGCGCGTGCGCCCGGCCCGCGACGAGCGCGAGACCGATTGCCAACGCGGACGGGAGGAGGGAAAACAGCCTTCGATGGATTGCGCTCGTTGTGGTTCTCATATCGATCCGATGATCCGTTGTTTGAACTAGGATGATGGGAGTTGGCGCGATGGGAGCACACGCGATCACGACGCACAAGGGCGCGCGCCCGCAGTGTGACGTTCCTATTGCGCAATATTCGCGTCGGCGGCGAGAACGGCTATCGCGGCAGGGATCGCGCGCTCGTGCGCGGGGTACCGCCGACGAGCCATCGCGAGGCATGTCTCATGCAAAACGCCGGCCGCGATCCCCTCGGTGTGGGCTGTTCAGGGCGCCTTGATGCGCTGCGCCGCGGCGTCGAGCGCTTCCTTGGGCTTCTGCCGGCCCTGGGTGATGTTGCCAAACGCCGACTCCATCGCTGACCAGAACTTGCCCATCTGAGGCGTGCTCGGCATGAGCAGGCCGGTCTTGATGTTCTGCATCGTCGCGGCGATCAGCGGGTCGGCCGCGCGCGTCTTGTAGAAGTCCTTCTGCGCGGTGACGCCGAGCGACACGTCGCTGTCGAGGGTCTTGAGCCCCTCGGTCTTGAGCAGGTAGTTCTCGATGAACTCGACCGCGAGCTCCTTGTTGTTGCTCGCGCGGTTGATCATCGCGCCCTGGACGCCGATGAACGCCCGGGCCGGCTTGCCGGCGATCGACGGCAGCGGCGCGACGCCGAAATCGATCTTGCTCTTGCGCAGGTTGTCCCACGCCCACGGGCCGCTGATCATCATCGCGATCTCGCCCTTGCTCATCGCCGCCTCCATCGTGGCGTAGGTCGCGGCCTTGGGCATGACGCCGGCCTCGATCAGCTTGGCCAGCATCTCGGCGCCCTTGACCGCCCCGGCGTTGTTCACCCCGACGTCGGCGGCGTTGTAGTCGCCCTTGGCGGTGCGGCCGAACGGATAGCCGCCGTTGGCCGCGAGCAGCGGGAACGAGAAATACGGCGTGTCGTACGCCCACAGGATCGCGTGCTTGCCGTCCTTGGCCAGCTTCTTGTCGAGGGCGAACAGCTCCTCGAACGTCGCCGGCGGCCTGGCCACCAGCGCCTTGTTGTAGATCAGGGCGACCGCCTCGATCGCGAGCGGATAGCCCCAGGTCTTGCCGTCGAACTTGAACGCATCCCAGCCGACCTTGTCGGACCCATTGACCACCGCGGCCTTGGGGTTGACCGGCTCGATCAGGCCCGCCGCGACCCACTCACCGGCGCGATCATGGGCCCAGATGAAGATGCTCGGGCCGCCGTGCGCCGAGGCCGCCTGCTGGAACTTCTCCGGCGCGTCCTGCGGGTGCTCGACGACGACCTTGACGTTGAGGTCCTTGGCGAACTTCTCGCCGAGCTTGGCGAGCCCGTTGTACGCCTTGTCGCCGTTGATCCAGATCTGCAACGTGCCTTTTTCGTCGGCGCGCGCGGTCGCCGCGATCAGCAGCGAGGTGACGACCAGCAGTCGAAGCGAGCTTGTGAGCTTGGACATGAGTGCGTGTACCTTCCTTCAGCGCCGTGACGTTAGAGAAATCGCCCCGGGGATGCAACGAGATCGACAGCGCTCCATCGACGACGCGGCGCCGCGTGGTCGGTTGTTGAGATTGGCAACGTGCGACGTGTCCCGGCAGCCGCAGGATACTCCAGCGGTCGTTGAGATTGGCAACATCACACGCCGCGATGCGGCGAGGGCGCGGCCGGTGCCAGCGAGGGCGCCGCGACGGCGCCAGGTGCTCAGCGCTTGCGGCTGAGCTCGTCGCCGGTGGTCACGGTCTCGTCGGCGGCGCTCCAGTCGACCAGCTGCTCGTCCTCGACGGCGAGCGCGTTCTTCCAGTCGTCCTTGCCGCCGACGTAGGTCTCGAGATCGAAGTCCGACTCGGTCTGGCCGCGCTTGACCCGCGGCAGCGGCGGCTCGGCCGGCGGCGGCGGGGCCGGCGCGG
>Ga0307515_10006706_pt1 | contig 22931 bp, 23 predicted proteins | sample 17_EM_MG_FD_194513 | JGI IMG/M metagenome (GOLD analysis project Ga0307515, IMG submission 194513) | Populus trichocarpa ectomycorrhiza microbial communities from riparian zone in the Pacific Northwest, United States - 17_EM | ecosystem: Host-associated > Plants > Roots > Unclassified | place... | reverse complement strand
GTAAGAGTGCGTCAATCGTAGGGTGTCTCCTCCGTAAGTGCACTTCGCTTGGGCAGACGCTCTTGGCGGGAGAGCGCTTCATTCGTAGACTGATCCTCGTCCGTAGGTATTCTTCGCTCGAGTAGTGTATCAGGTATAAGTAGCTGTAGAATGCTTCTGCAAGTGGGCTTCTTCGAGGTTGCTAAAGCTGTAGGTGTACACGCAAACTGAGAAAGGTGCACTCCGCTCAATTGAAAGAAATGTAGTCGTAACTTTGCTGACTCATAAATCGTCTCTCGACTTTGCCTTTGGATTGCGATATGGCCTCCTTCGGGGGTAAGGTCACTCCGTCCATTGTAGGTGCTTCGGCTGGTGATCGCGCTCAATTGATCATGTCCTGTACTCGTGATGATCGTCTTCAATGTCGGTGACGCGCCTTGTGCGCCAATTGCTCACTGAGCTCTCAAGGTTTCCGCCGTGAATTGACGCGTTCAGGGGTGCAGTCGTGACTTCTCCGGTGTCCGGTGGTTGATTGAAGCCAGTGGAAGTAATTGATGTCGTCTTGAACACGTCTTGATCGCTCGTATGCGATTTTTGTCGTTGACTGGGTGGTGTCCTGCAGTCGGGATAATAATCGTCTTCATTGCCGGTGACACGTCTTGTGCAACAATTGTTCTCTGGGCTGTACTCCGCTGTCGTCAGGGGGCTCAATTCAATCATGGAATGATCTAAGCTTGGTGCTTCGCAGCAATGATGCTTCGATATCTCGTTTGGAGGGCAGTATTCTGAATTGTTGACTCCATTGTGTCACGTGTCGGAAAAAGGGGTAAAACTCGTCAACTCGTAAACCCGTGAGCGAAACGTATCCGTTTACTGAAAAAGCGATAATAGTGTAAGGGCACGTATGCCTGCGTTCGGCCTCATAGGTATACGTATGGTAATTATTGGAATACGGTTGCAAACGTGGATGCGAGTGATAGTAGATGTAGATGTATAAGTAAGATTATCGCTAGAGATCTAAGGCTCGTGGCGAGCCGACTATATAGAATGGCCATTACCCGGCCTCGGGTCACGTGCCGCCGTTACACAATGACCTGAGAACCCAGAAGGAAACCCAAATCAAACACCGGATGGAGCCTTTATGGAAACCACAAATGTTCTCAAATGGATCAACAGTGAAAAAACTGGGAAATGGGAAATCGCCAACGACCAAGGCATGGAGGACTTCTCCCTACCACTATCTACACCACAATCCAGTGAGGCCGGAAGTGCAGTAGAGGGACCCTCTGCAGTAAGGGGAGGAGGGTGCGGAAGAGGCAATGGCAATTTGGTTGGTAACTCAGATGAGCCACTGCTTCCCCTATTCCCCTGTGGAAATGACCCACATGACAGTTCAAGCTTATCAGATAGCAGCAACAACCCCAGAAGAAGGTGTGGTCAAGGAAGAATACCACCGCTACCACCAGGAGGTTCTACTATGTACAGTGGTTCTGTTCGAGGATGCAGTGCTGGCCAAAGGTACGAAAAGTACAAGTGTCAAATGAAAATCCCAATAGTGTTCAAAGGAGATCCATCAGACCACACCCTCCCATATTGAGAGTGGTTCCACTCACTGGAAAACTACATGAAGTGGCACCGAACAGACCGCGAGCATGATACTGAAAAGATCATATCGATTGGAGGTGTAACGGATGGAGACACTGGAACTTGGTACAATGCAAGAGCTGAGTATATGAAGCAATACTTCAAGGTGGACAAATGGAACCCCTTTGTCAGTGCAATGAAAGAGAGATTCCTAGACAGACAAGAAGAAAGGAATGCCCTAGGCAATATGAGGGAACCCAAATACAAGGGAGACATTGAGAGCTATCTAACAGACATGGAAACGCTCAATTACAAAGTCTGCCTGGTTGGCAACCCTTGGAGGACCATGGTTAGAGATGGGCTTGCAGAAGATCTCCCGTATCGCCTGTCAACCACCAAACGAAAACCTCGAAATGACATCGACTATGTGGAGAGTGTACAAAGGGTTGTACTTTCAATGGAGTAATACCTGATGCTGCAGAAGAAGCAGTCTGTACAGGATAACTCTTCAAGTCTTAAGAAAAAGGACAAGAAAAGGAAGCATCTGGATGAAGGGGATCAAGGAGAAGACAAACCCCAGGATCATGCGTCAGGAGGGCAGTCTGGCTCCAACAAACCCAACAAAGAGGTCAAGGCTAGATGTCAAACTCCTGTCCATACGGACAAGAAGAAAGCCGTGGAGGGAATTGCCCCTTCTCTTGTTCAGGCGCGATTTGAACAGGGCGAGTGTGCTCACTGTGGCAAGGACAACCAAGCATGAACATTGTGCCGAAAATCCATTGTGGCCTAATCCTCCCAAGGCAACAGGCCAAAACCAAAAGGTTACCATCCAACAGATGTCTTGTCCATGGCAGGAGCAGCTGGGAGTAAGCCCAAGGTTCAGGTTTCTGCATCTAGATGACTTTACATATGTATCCATACATTACACCTCATACCAGTCAAGTACTCAGGACCAGTTGTGGCCAGAGCTCGGTCGAAAGGCAGTTGATCATGAGTACCTCAACACAGCTGAAGGCTTCTCCCGCCAGTGATTCAATTACCCCTGAAGAACTGAAACAAGCTCCACCTGAACCCAGGTCCAGTAAGAGCCCTCAAATAAACATGTTGATCTTATTTCGAGGAAGGAAGGACATTCCTGCAAGAGTGCTACACAATTCTGGATGTGCTACACCTATTGCCTCAGAGAAATGAATCGAAGAACACAATGTCCCATTTCTTACCCACACAGAGCAGAAGGAAATTCAGAACTTTGCTGGAGACACAGTGGAGGATTGCAGATGGTGTTATTCCTTCCCAATTACCTGTCAACATGGAGACCACTACTCCAAAGAGACCTTTGAGATAGGTCTGATGGAAGATTCCGGCAATCTGATGCTCTCATATTGGTAGTTTATGAATCACAAAACCAAGGGATTCACAGATGCGGGAATAATTGGCTTCGAGAGTGAGGATTGCAAGAAGACAAGCACAGAGCATAACTGCGATTCATTGACTATTGAAATCAATAATACTTTATTAGATTTCGGGAATGATGCTTGATGGATTGGAATTCTTCGCCACCTCAAAATCAATCAGAAGGACAAAACGGAAATCGATTCGATTGATCGCATTCCATAGCAGTATCAAGATTTTGAGTCTCCATATAACGGAGAGACCACCAATGTATTGCCACCTCACCGATCATTCGACCATGCCATTGATATCCAAGCCGGAAAGGAGCCCCCTTGGGGACCTATCTATGCTCTTTCAGACACGGAGTTATCAGTACTCAACGATTACATCAAAGAAATGCTTTACCAGGGACACATCCACACAAGTAAGTCGCCAGCAGGTGCACCTATTCTCTTGATTCCAAAGCCTCATGGCAGAGGCGTACATTGGGGCGTTAACTATCCAGGACTCAACAAGGTCACCATCACGCATTGAAGACCACTACTGTTGATGAACAAACTCTGTGATACGATACGGGGTGATAGGGTCTTCACCACGATCAACCTCAAGGCTGGATTCCACCTCATTCAAGTCAAAGAAGGAGACGAGTGGAAGACAGCATTTTGTACGAGATATGGCCTATATGCATAGACTGCCATGCCCTTCTGGTCTTGCAAATGCCCTAGTTACATGCCAAGATGCCATGGAAACAATCTTTACAGTTATGCTCGATAGAGGACTCCTGATCCCCAATGACCACTTCCTGATCTATTCAGAAACCGAAGAATAACATCCCCAAATAGTCCTGGGAGCACTCTGATGTCTAAGGGAAAACAACTTCGTAATCGTACGTGACAAATGTGTATAGCATGCCACCAGGGTTGAATTGCTTCGATATATCATATCTTTGGAGGGAATTGAAATGCCTCTCGATATGATGGAGACTGTTGTGTAATGGGCACAACTCTAATGCAAACAAGACGTACAGATGTTCTTGGGATTCGCCATCATTTATTGACCATTCTTCGAAGGATTTGCAAAACAGGTGATGCCTATTACAGATCTCCTCAGCAACAGTGTTCCATATGAGTGGTCTCATGAATGTGCTAGGGCATTCCAAGACTTCAGGGACCGGGTTACCAAGGCTCCAATCGCAAAGCACTTCCAATTTATGCGTCAAATTGTTGTGGAACCCGATGCAAGTGATTTTGCTATTGGTGCTGTACTCTCTCAACTTATTGATGGACAATTACACCACATTGCATTCAATTCCAGAAACGTGGATAAAGCAGCGATCAATTATGATATCCAAGATAAGGAACTGCTCGCTATGGTAGCTGCATTGAAGCAGTGGGGACGTTACCTCAAGGGAGCTCACCATTAGATTCAGATCTATACAGACCATAAAGATCACGAATATGTTACTACTACAAAGATCTTGAACTGATGGCAAGCAAGATGGGCACAAGAGCTGGCAGGTTATGATTTCAAAATATCGTCTATCAAGGAAGTGCAAATGGAAAACGTGATGCATTATCTAGGCATTGAGAGTATCGCCCAAAACAGGGTGGAGGTAGCATTGAGGAAAAAAGAAAATCAACCTGTCCACCAAGTCCTCAGTCCTGACCAACTTATGTCAGTCGAAGGAGATTATATTTGGACATCAGCAGCTAGAGCTAACAGCTCACCAATAATGGTTTTGTTGCTCCAGTTACAAGCGGAACCGATTATCCTTTGATCCCAAACATTGAAACCTATACCTGTGGTCAAATTTGACTAACATATGTACCGGTGTGTGATGTAATCTGGCCATGATGACGAAGATTGGCGTAAAGCATATGACAAGGCATTCGATGGAAAGCCAGATGCAGATGTCGCACTTGAAGATGAAGTCCTTTGGTACAAAGGAAGGCTATGGGTTCCCAATGGTGTGGATATCACAATGATGATTCTACAGGAAGAACATGACAATGCAGTAGCTGGCCACATGGGCCAGGAAATGATGATTGAACTTGTACGAAGAAACTTCTTCTGACCCGAGATGGATGCATGGATTGAACACTATGTCCATGCATGTCCTGATTGCCAAAAGAATACAGCAGCTTGTCCTGCACATTACGGACTACTGCAGCCACTGGAGCTAGCGTACAGACCTTGTGATGAAATATCCATGGACTTCATTCTGGATCTACCAGTATCAAATGGGTGCTCTTCCATATGGGTAGTAGTTGACTGCTTCATGGTGATGTCACAGTTTAGTCCCCTCAGGGATGGAGCAAAGAAGGCACCAGACTCGGTTTGCATATTCCTAAGAGAGAAATGGAGACACCATGGAATACTATCTACAATTACCTCGGATAGAGATACAAGGTTTACATCCACAATTTGGAAAGGCATCGTGGACAAACCAGCAATCAAGTCCCAAATGGCATCATCCTTTCATCCTCAAACTGATGGACAAATCGATAGAATAAACTACATATCGGAGTGTTACCTCCAAAACTACTGCAATTATGAACAGCATATTTGGGAAGAGATGTTGCCACTCGCAGAGTATGCCTACAACAATTCCCTCCATTCCACAGTCAACATGACACGATTCTTTGCAAACTATGGCTAGCACCCTCGAACAAACTGGCCAACTGCAGAACCCTTGGGGAATCTTACTTCTCAGAACCAAATTCAATGCATAACAGATGTTCATCAGCTCTGTCATCAGGGACTCGAAAAGGCCAGCGAAACAATGAGAAACTACCACGGTAGGAATCACGAACCTGCACCAGTATACACGCGAGGCGATTTGGTTATGCTAAATGGGAAAAACATCAAAACCAGGAGACCCGCCAGAAAGTTGGACGCCAAACTCCATCTCCCATTTAACATCATGATGGTTATGTCACCCACCGGACTTAAGCTCGAATCACCCTCACAATGGTGAATACATAATGCCTTTCATGAATCTTTAATTGAGTTCATCTGCATCGCTAGCAATCCGATTAGAGATCCACCAGACCTTGATGCCTTGGTTACAGATGAAGATCAATTGGGATATGATGTCGAAGGATATGAATACCCGATAGAATATAATCCAGAGCAAGTGATGGGTAGTCATTTCAACAAGGAATGGAAGAAAGACTTATATCTGGTCAAATGGAAAGGGTATCCAGAAGAGACAGATTGGACAGAGGAGGCATATGAGAATTTTGACAACAAAAAGCTACTGAAGGAATTCCATGAACGGAATCCCCAGACTGCTAAGGATATTACGTTATTGGTTGAGTTTGTACCATTCCTCCTGGGAGATATTGTTGTACCAGGAGGTTTTAATAGCAACCAATAGACTGATGGATACAAATATGGTTTTGGCATGATGCTGCGAGTTTACCAGCATTAGAACAGGGAAGATAGGATTGAGGACAACCTTGCAGGAGAGGGAGGTAGTGTTACACCTTTGGGTTTTGGTCACGGTTGAGGGGTCATAAACGATCACTCAATAATGTTGTCCACTGGCCATTGATCAAGGCTCATCAATCATAAGTCAGCACTATCGCCGCACCAATGACCGTCAGGCATAAATCCCATGACCACATCATCACCACTCATCCTCAAATGTTGTCACAATTGCAATGGTGTGTTAATACAATGCACACACTCATCACTATATTCTCTATAGATAAGGATTCAGAGTGATGCCAGCCATTCTCACCTCTATATGATGTAACTTTCAATTGGTGTCAGCTATGGCCACTGGGATGAAGACACTTGAGCGTGACCAGAGAGAAGACTACTGAATGATACAAAGAGGTAGGTGGTCCGGAAGACAACAGTCTGATGATACCAATCAGCCTGCAGATGGGTATCACAAGGATACTGTTGGTCCAGAAAGACTGGAGGATTGACAGGATACCATTTGCTCAGAGGAAGTTCAGGCCGACTGGTTATCAGAGTAAGGGGATTGCAGGATCAGAGGATAGTTAGCATTCATCTAGAGAAAGCGTAGTTAGAATTAGCAGTTAGAGTGCAAAGGGAAGAGGTATAAAGACCTCTCAATTCTTTGCAGGTGTAGAGGGCAACCTTCTCACTACGGACAAAAAGCCCTAACAATTTATTTGGATTCTATTGTGATTACTTTCTGCACCTGAGTGAAGCTTCGAAGTGAACCTGCTATTTGTCCGTCTATAAGTCCAATATCAAGTCCGATAATAAGACAGGATAGAGGGTTACTTAGAAGGGACACTTCTAGTTGAGTGTATCATGGAGTCGATTCCTCCCGTGTTACACTTGTGGCGTACATCTCTGTGGAGCAGGAGTAGCCAGTTCGCTTCACAGGAGCCTTCTGAACAAGTGATGTTTTTGGCTTCAAGGGTTGAAATGTTGATGGGATCTTGGGTATATGACTGCCTCGAGGCAGCTCCATTGCTGAGAAGCAAGCTGTGTCGACCATGAGATTTGCGGTCGGCACTATCACTGGCCCCATCCGAGTCTGTGTAGCTAGTGAGTCGATCATTGTGGCACGTGCTGCAGCTGAAATGCAGTTGAAATTCAGTGGTGGATTTAAGATACTGGAGAACTCTTTAGGCAACGGAGAGGTAGCTGGTGACATGACAGGAACAGTCTAGCAAAAGCTCAGCGGCTGCGAATGAGATATTCAGCCAAGTTGCAAGTGCTGCATACATCAATAAGCTGACAATTGCCTGGTAGCGTTTAATATCTTTAAGTTTTTTCTCCCCTCCATCCTCAGCCAGATCTAGCTGCACTTTAGCTTCCATTGGAGTTGTTACATCATCGGTATGCGGCATATTGAATTATTTGAGCATCGTGGTGATGAAGACCATCTGGCCAAGACCGATCCCGGTGCCCGTGCCCAAACCATTGTCCCTGCGGTGAACTTCGATGCCAAGGAATTGGCGGGCCATGCCGAGATGGGTGATCTGGTATTTTGCTGAGAGCCTGGCCTTCACTTTGAGCACAACTTTGGTAGCATTTTCCAACTTCAACATTGAGATGTCGTCGATGTACAAAAGCATCAGAAAACCATCACCACTATGATAGCCATTGGGGTCAGCCAGGGATTGTGCGAAAAGAAGAGGGAGCAAGAAGGAGTTACAATCGTTGTGCCAAAGTCACAGTGCTTGTTTGAGGCCTGAAACTGCTTTCTTCAGTCGACCAACAATCCCTGGTGCATTGAGGCTTTCCAGCCAGCCTTTGCGCAGGGTCATATACATATCAATGTCAGCAACCTCAGGATTGAGAAATGCAGTGACGACATCGAAATGATCAATCTTCCAGCCATGTTTTCAAACCCAACCGATGGGATACTGAATAGTGGTGAGCAATCCGACAGGGACATAAGTTTCTCCAAAATCCATTTTTTCAAAGATTTTAATTACTAGGCATACTTTGTACAGTTTGGTGTCATCAGGATTTTGTTTTGTTTTGCACACCCATTTGGGGCCAATTGGCTTGACTCACAATTGTCTTGCTTCCTCTAAGTTGATAGTTGAGAATGTGTTATTCAGCTGGATCAATGTGCATTCCACCTCCATTGCACATTACCATTGGTCTCATTGTCGGCAGTCCATGGCTGTCGTGAAGGAGAAGGGATCACTGTTGATGGATGTCAATGCGAGAGCCTTTGTCATGACGATTGGTGCATATGCGGAGATCATAACCTGACTTCTTCTGATACACTTCATGTGTGTTCGTTGGCATGATTGCTTTGTCATGTCTGCCATGCGGTGGGATTTGTAAATTGTGTAGTGGAGATCTCGATTGAGCATGACATTTTCTCTGGACACCAGTGGTGCATCTCCCTCGCCAGGAGGATGTGATCTCACACCTTGACTTGCATGGAGACTTCAACGGTTGCATGCATTGGGCAGATTGTGATCTGTATCATCATCAGTACCATCATGATTACCACTTCTGTGGCATTCACCTGTTCGACTGGTTCTTGCATGGTCATGGAGAAGTCCATCTCCACCTGTTTCATAGTCTTGTACTTGGAGAAGTCCATCGCAACCTGTTTCATTGTCTTGTGATTGGAGAAGTCCATCTCCAGTCGACTTCCAGGATATATTCTGCCTCGTCTGGTACCTCATAGATGTCTGCTTGGTCTCGGCGTAGGCATGAAGAGTGGACAATCCTCTCCTCGTCGAAAATGTCATCCGACTGAGATCTAGCTCCTCCCGATGCCGGGTCCCATATCCTCCCATGTGTAATCGAATTGTGCAAGTAACTGACCATGGTACACGGCTTGGATCTCAGGATGAATTTTCCTCGGTGTTACTACTTGGGTATATGTCAACTTGCATAGCAGCCGAATTGCCAAAGGTGATGGAGAGGAGCTGTGTACAAGATTTTGATGCTGTCATTGTCGTGAGAGGGCTTGCCGAATGCATGCACCATCTCTTATGGAGTTCGAGATGGTGCTTGATAACAGACTCAGTCGGCTCTTTTCGTTACGCCTTCATTTGAGGTTTGCTGGTGGAGGTAGACTGTGGTACTGACTGTGTTTCTCCAAACAACAAGTGGCACCCTGGGGTCAAACATCATAGATCATTCATTCTCGGTGACGGTCTAGATCATGCATTCTGCGATCTACATTTATTGGGGAACGTAGTGGGAGCAAGGATGATGTGTTGTACCACGAGCAGCAAGCACCTGTCAGAAGGTCCTGTTGTCGGATGCACCACCTCCATTATTTCACCGAAATTGTTTTACTTCATATCCAGTGCAATCAACTTGGGCCTGAAATGATTGGTAGGCTGTGGTGCATGTTTTTGACTTCATATCTGGGAGGACCAAACCAGAGGTGTCGCAAGTGTAATCATCAATGAATAGGATATAGTAGGGATTGCCAGCGGAGGTGGGTGTGGGGAATGGTCCACATTCATCTGAATGTATGAGTTCAAAGGGCTTTGTAGTGCACTTCGCCTTGATTTTGATGATTTTCTATTTGTGCTTGGCCTGAATGCATGCAGTGCACATTGAGTCATCTTTTGAATATCGATCAATCAGAGATCATAGGGCAGTAGGATGAATGAGGGCAAGACGGCGATGTCACCTATGTGATTCGGAGATTATCAGAGACTTCCGAGTGGTCTTAGGACATCCAGTTGTAGGTGGCCATTGAGGTATCATGCTGGCTGCACTTTGGGAGGCTGTGTGGAGTGAGCTTGTAGTAGTAGGCTCAGTGGAGTGTGTGATTGATGGTACATCAATATGTGCGCTTGATGATGCAGTTTCTCTCTTCCACTTTCAAGTGGACATCATGGACACAGAAGTGAGTACCGTTGCAGCAGATATGATTTACAGATCATTGACCCGATTGCCTGTGATTGTGATAAATGACGATGATTTGGATCACTTACCATGTTCACATGTGGATGTGTATCCAGCTGTGTCCATTTGATTGATGGAAAGAAGAGAGAGCTGGAACATAGGTGTGTAGTGAGCATTGACTTTGTACTCCTGTGAAATGTCAAAGAGTTCATGGTGACTTACTGTAACTTCATTATCATTGACAAGCTCAATCACTACTGGCTGATGAAGTCTCTTTATTGAGTTGAATCTGGTCCAGTCATTGAACATATGGTGAGATGCTCCAGAATGGATGACCCATGCGGCTGGAGCAGAGGCTGCTGCGAGTGTGGTCGCATTGTTGGCCAGTCACATTAAATCACAATCACAGGCTGTAGCTAGTGATCAATTGCCCATATTGAATTGGTTGTGTTGATCCCAGGTATTATTCAAGTGGATGCAGTCAGATTTGAAGTGTCCTGAGAGACTGCAGTGGTAGCAAGTTCATTCTTCATTCCTGGAGGTGCTTGTATAGCCAGTGTTTGTGACATTTTCAGTGCGGTTACTCTTTCCGCATGCTTCAGTGGTATGATTGTCCATGTTGCACTTTGTGACATTATGCTTCTGGCGTCCGTTTCCTCATCCACCTCGTTGTCCACCATCTTTTCTGCCATTGCCAGGATTTCTCCCACAGGAGTTGAGAGCCGCTCAGGTGGATGCATCTCAGATCTCTCTGGTTAGGGCTGATCACTCGGCATATTCATGGATCACATCCATACACTGTTGGGCTGTGGGTGCAGGCATCCGCTGTTGAAGGATTTGGATGGTCGTTCCATACCATTTAGATAGGGTAGTGAAGATATGTGTTATTATGGTGTCATAGGTGATATTTTCTGTTGTGCCAATCAGCTTTCTGTGGAAGGTAATTGGTTTGGTAAAGTCCTCTGTAACCATGTCATCTGGCAATGATCAACGGGCTGTGAACTTCTGCAGGACTTCGGTGCGACTAAGTGTACTTGAGTCATTGCGTGGTTAGTCCCTGAGTGCTTTCCACATCTCCATAGGATCGTCGATATTGTCAATGTGTTGAAGGAGTTCATTGCAGCAACCGAGGTGAATAAGCACTATCACCGTATTGGCTTGATCAAGCCACATTTTTGGCAGACAGCACAGGGTGACGCCATTGCCAACAGGGAGGAGTTCGACACTGGGTGAAGATGTTGTAAGCGTTCTTAGCGATGGGCACTCCGCGAATCATTTGCCCGCAGAGGGGGTAGTTTTCCTTAGTCACCTTGGGCACATTGCTATGATCAGTCTTGAATGTGTCTTTTGACATGTTCAAAGTGGAGGAGGTTGCGAAATGACGATTGAGAGTGAGGGATGGGTATCGTGTTGTGGTTGATGAGTTGGGATGGTTGTGAGTGGTTACAGTTTATGAGGCTCCATGTAAGATTTGTGAGATAAAAATAGTCGCTGGCGCAGGGCTCATAACCCATTCAAATAGTAATACCTAGCGAAGCTTGATTGTATAATATCTATGAGTGTCACAAGGCCATATATATGAGAACAACTGTGAATGCATGCATACGCATCTATGTAAAGACCCTTCAGGGCAATAGCAATCTCCAGACATACAAAACTCACCTCTGGCCATATGCGGCTCATATCCAGCCACAGAAGACTGAGACCAATCATGCAATAACTACATTAACATTAGTTTCTATTCCACAGTATAGAAGTCAGAAAGATAATTCAAATAAAGCTATCTATTGCAGACTTTTTTCTTCCTATTAGTGTTAGTATGAGGAAAATCTCCAAACATGTAGAGAATTGTACAAAATCATTTTCTAAATTTAACCTATGGACATTAAACATATTACTAACCTGTTCATTAGCTAGTGAAAGTGACCATCAAATGTATTGATAATATATATTTAACAAACCATTTCGTAGAATTCACTCTCCTCTTACCTCTTGGAGAGGCCTTGTAGAATAGTTATTTGGAGTTAAAGATTGCTAAGTTGAGTTGTTACTAAGCTCCCTAGCAACCACAGGTCGAATCGGTTGCTCCGTGGAAGTGTCCGTTATATGTATAGATACTGTATTTACAGTCTCGCTAAAGATTCTCTGAAAACAGCTGTGGCACACACGGACATGTGCACATAGGATAAAAACATTGTGAACTCCCTATTGGCAACAGAAATGGCATAAATGTTGAATCGACGAGGACTGAGTAGAACACCTAAACCCCCAAATATTCATCATGGACCACCCTAACTCGCTTTGACTGATTGTGATTCTCTTCAGCCCCTTGCACCATTCTCTTCCCCGTTCTACCTCCCACATCCCCTTCTTCAACCTTACTATGCTTCAAAGTTTGCAGCAATCGCCGGTAATCATCCTCAACGTGGTGATAAGTCTCATCCAACTTTTCGATCCTGTAGAGCCTATCTAACTGTGACAAAACATCCGAATGTTGCTTGTAGATTCGACTCTTAACAATCAACCTGTATGTCCTTTGTGCTATCTTGTCCTTCACATTCAAGTTCTGTAGCAACTTCATCTCTATACACCGGGAAAACTGGCGAATTGGCATCTTTGCACGTTGGCGTAGTCCCACAAGGGGATTCCTAGGTATGACAGAGGTGAGTTCCATAGTGCGAAAATCTGAATCCTTTTCCAGACGGTGCATATCCCGTCGATCACGCAGATCGCTGAATTCCTGACTTGGGTCTTCAATGGTGATTTCACGCACTTCGGGGGTGCCAAGATAGCACTGGATAATTGTGTCGTAGAAACGAGACCCAAAACCTTCTCGTTGGTACGGAGGTAGAATCAAGAACTGGGACAGCCTTACGCGCACCTGGTCGGCAGAGAGTTTGTTGAAAAAGTAGTATCGGTAGAGAGTGCAGTATCCGATAAAATTATACTCATCGGATTGTTTGTTGTAAAGGAAGAAGACTTCCCACCTTCTATTGCTCCATTCCTCATCATGAAGTTCAATCACACTCCCACCCTCAATATAGAGGAGCACAAGCAGCTGCATGTTCCTGAGCAACTCACGACAGCGCGCATCACCAACGCTAGATCGCCAGACTTCGTAGGCACGTCCTGCCTGTTGAAAAGAAGTTTGAAGTACACCCGGCGGCAAGAACAGTTTTGTGCGCATCTTCAGCGTATTAATATAGGATATAGGATTTTGTGAGAGAGCTTAATATGTCAGTCCCGACAGCACTGTTTGCAAGCACAGGGCGATCTCAAACATACACTCAGGCAATATTTCGGTCAAGGGCTTGATAGTGTCCTCGGCCTCAACTCCTCCAACCTTGGACACTTTCTCCGCATAGGTTACCTTTACACAGGGCTCCATGTCGTCCGAAGCAAACAACAGCTGCACCTGCAGACTTTTGTAACCGTAAATGGCTTCCGCGTCCCCATAAAGAGGATAAGTAAAAGTCGGGCTGAATTCGGTCGTAACTTCACCGGTTTTGGGACAGACGAGTGAGAGCGTGAGAGCATCGTTCGCGTCGACAGACCACTCGTCTCCATTTATGGTCGACGTCATAATCGAGTTTGGAAGATGATTGGGTTATTTGGAAATGATGAGGAATGCAGGAACGATTGAGCTTGCTCAGGTATAATCAAACACTCAATGTGCATCTGCACAATATCAGTACACCTTAAACCAGAGTATTTGAAGCCTCAACTTTAGCCCGCCTATACCCCACCAAAAGGTTGGCAAATTTAAAGCTGTCATTCGCTTCCTTTTGATGTCCTGTACAACCAGACAGAGCCGAATTATTTTTCATGGTTATGGTTATAAAGGAAAGGGGGTTGGAGAAGTTGGCTTTTAAATGGGAGAAATCAAATATCACTCTTCTAGGCAATAAAACATAATCGGAATCAGATTTTCATAATTAATTACCCAAAATAGTAAAATTGTTCCCTTTATGAAGAGCTCTGTCACCTGCTGATAATTGTTGGGTAACTGATGGTAAAAATTATATTAATGGCGTATTTATAATTTGACAAAATCAATATTATCACTTACTATAACTGAGTATCCTTAATTAAAATCCACATATTATGTAACAAGGTTATGTATTGCTCACTATCAGTTATCTAATGGCTGCCATAGTAACTGTCAAATAACCCTTATTATTTTTTATATTTAATACTTCAGTATTTAAATAATAATAACCAATTGCAAACTGATATATATTCTAAATAGCCTATTAAATCTTAGATTAATTATCAACTTTGTAGTTTATATTAGTTTTTAGTTTGCTTTTATTAAATATTAATTTTATCTATAGTCTCAATATCTTCTTTTCTAACCTTTGTTTCATTTTCCTATCTGCATTCTATTCTTCTATCATATTATCACACTATTACTCTGAGTTGTATACAATATTTGCATATCAATAGAATGTAAACCAGTTTGATGGCCACATGCGAACTTTTTAGACAATCCAGTTAACTTCATCTGTACTCCTGAGTTAAATTAATCACTCTCAACTATCCTTCAAGATAGGCAAAGTGCTCTCACATATTGCAATGGGATCATAGGATACTATGAAATATATCTGCAGTTGTGAGGGTAGGTTTATGATATTACGACATTTGACTTACAGAGTAGATAAATTTCTAAGCAACTGAAATATCTGTCCAGTTCTGCTGAAGACTCTAAACTTGATTCAGTTGTCTTAGAGCAACAATTCTGTGAGTGCTAGATATTATAAGAACAAGATACTTTGTCTGTCATGTTCAACTTTTTTAGACGTTGACATTTTACAACCACGAGAAGACTTGCTGTATTATAATTTGGGAAGTATTCTCTGTCGAAGTCTCTCTATAGATAAATCCCATTGATGAGGCTATGGACAGCTCATAAGTACATTTGGAGGAGCACTTAGAAATGATAATAAACGGAACCGAAAGATACACCTGAAGATTAATAATGTGCAAACTTGAAGATAATTTCAAACTGAACTTAGATATACACTTGGAGGTTGCAATTTGGTGAGTATAGAGATGAACATGGAGACTATGATTGGTACTAACATGGATGCAGTGATCTAGCGAACTGAGAGACTGTAATAATCATATCAATCAACATTTATACTAAATACAGTTAATTTCATGATTGACTGCACTTGCATACAATTAGTGATATACTTGGACACAGTTATTGAGTGAACTTAGAGATTTAGTTAGAGGCTCTAATTGAGAGAAAATGGATGTAATGATAGAGTAAACTCAGAGGTACACTTGGAGTCTATGATTGAGAGAAAACAAAAGTTATGATACAGTGAAGTTAGAAATGTACTTGGAGTTAGTGAGTGAGAGCATTTGAAAATACACATTGAGGCAGGAATGGTGTGGGTTCATAAATGCACTTGGACACCATGATGGTGTAAATTTGCATGCCATGATTGGGTAAATGGAGACATGCACTTAGGAAGCTATATAAGAGTAAATTTAGAGATACCACTGGAGGTAAGAATCTGGTAAACTTAGATATGTATTTGGTAGCAGTGATTGAGTAAAATTGAATGTGTACTTGGAGGTAGTCAAAGTGGAGAGGGTTGATTTAAACATAGTCCCTCAAACATAAAGGTATTCAACTAGCCAACAGGTTGTGGGTCAGGATGGAGGCAGTCAAGTTGAAGAGAAGTGGTCAATTGATTGGAATGTCTGATGCAAGGTGAAACTCTATTTATTGTTTCACATGGGAATAAGGAAATGTAGAAATGAAAGCATTCTATTTTGTGCTAGGCGATGTGAAATGTGAGACTGACTGGTAAAGGGAGACAGTGGTTCTTGGGTGGTTGTTGTACTCATCGTTAAATCATAATCATAATAGAGGAGGTATAATGAGATAATACAACTTCAAGCTCTCCAGTAATGGTAGAGATGCAGAGAGTACCAACAAGTACAAGATGGACATTAGAGAATATTGGGGAGATCTTCATGAGAAATTGAGACGTACAGAATTTTGCATACTAAAGTACCCACAGTACATAGGGTATAGCAAGTATGAAATAGATCTAACAGTTATGATAACCTTGATAAGAGATTCAAAATCCAATTGAGCAGGTTTTACCTCTTATGTTGTGCATCCCCATGTGTTTTGCCAAACTATCCCCATCTCCATCCCCCACATCATTGGTACTTGTTTATAATGGTATGATTACTGGGGAACACAAGGTTGTGTGATTTCTCAGCTGTCCAATAGCATAATTATGATTCAAAATATAGTATAATATCTACCTGACATGACCATCTCCCACTCCCAGCTAGTAACCATTCAATTTCAGCTTATTGAATTAGTTGCAAAACACAGCACCAACTCCCGATATGGCTGGATAAATATGCAATACTTCCACCAACTTCTTCGCACACTGAATGGTATACTGAATACTCATCAAACTCCCAAAAGTTTGATTAAACTTATAAATAGAATCTGAGCTCCCATTTAAACTTCCCACCATTCAACTGTGTACCCATTCCGAACTTCCATATTGACCTCATTCAGATTATACTACTCCAGATCAACCATCTCCCAATTGAGTACATATTGATCCACTATGAATAAATCCAACTTACTCAGATAAACTACATCCCAATCACCAGCTTCAGAGTAACCACCTTCAGATCTAGCACTTCCAGATCAACTATCTTCTGCTCTCCAGAAGTACAATGGCAAAGTCAGCACTCTGTACTATATTATGATTACTAGTTAACATATGAATGAAGTCTCAGCTTTTATTGTATATCTCTTTCAATAGACTCCATCCTGTTGTCCTTGCAGTTTTCATACTTATAGCAGTCAAGCCCATTTGAGAGTTCACTGAATCATATTATCATGTTCAATTTCAAACTTTGTCCATTGCATCCTGCACATGCATTTCACTCTTTGCAAAAACAAGGCCACTTTGAAATTCTCCAATTTCACACACTTACAGTGTCCACTGTGTATTTCAAAGTTTACTCAATGAAGTTTTGGAAGTGTACTTCTAACCTTGCTTTATTATGGCCTGCAAGTGTATCTCAAAGTTTATATAATTACTATATCCAGGTATGTTTCCAATTGTTGTCATGTATTACCTGCAGCCAGTCCTGGGAAAGTGTGTGTAGATTGATGCATACACAGGTAAATATATACATCTATATGTTAATATAGAGACACAGAGGTGAGAATGCAAACTGAATATGTCTATTTCAGAATTGATTAATGACAACTGGTAAGAATCATTTGCATGTATACCAGCAGTGTCTTCAGAGAATATGGAGACCACTGCTGGCTTTTTTGTACTGATTGGATGAATAATTTAGATTATTACCTTAATTTCACATATGTCTAAGATTATTGCAAATGCATCCAATTCCAGACAAAGATGTTACCAGCACTGGAAGAATCACTTGCTGGTGACTATATACATCTAATGAACACTGTGATTTAACTATTGTTGAATGCTAGTCTAACAATTTCCCAATACTCACAGAGGTTCTGAATAACAATTATATTCTTTGTTGATTTATAATACTAATAAGAAGCTATTTGGAAAAAATATCAGCTGTACTAACTAAAAAAAACATCCTATGTGTAAAAAGTTTAAACAGTTGGAATATTTTATACATAGTAGAGATTAATGTTACTATATATCATATATACAAATGAATATTTCAATATTACTAGGTCTATCCAATGCTGTACTATAGACTATATTATTTTCAACATTTGAGTATAAACTACATAATATAGTTGTTATTTCCCTTTCTACTATGTACTACCAGTATATCATATATACATTTATATTTATTTTCTATATTGTCTATATTAACATAAAACAAAGCAAAATAGAAAGTAGTTAAGTAATTAGTTTCTGTGAATTGTAGTATTATCTTGAATATAATATATTAGATTATAATCTTCACTATTATTTGCTAGTTAGTAATATATACCGTCAGGATTAATATTGGCAATATATATTTGGAATTTATAAAAGGGAAGTGTGATTATAAGGAAATATTTTGAAAAAAAAAAGTAATTAAATATTAATAGCATATAAACAATTAAAAGTATTTCTAAAATTCTTAAATCAATATCAACAACAGAGTATGTCAATGTTACATACAAATAATATCATCTACAAAAGTGTCAACTTCAGTAAATGTCAATATTATTATTATCTGACTGAAATATTGTAGTAAATTGAAATGTAACTTCATATAATACTAGGGTATATAAAATATTCAAGTAATAATGGTTGAATTGTTCGATTTTATAGTACATTTGAAATAAATTTAAATTTTTCCCAATAGTATTAGTATTCATTCAACTATACCCATCTCTGCTTTTGAAGTTAGTGTTGGTAATTTGTATAGGTTCTTTTAAGTACAATTTCTATGGACTTCAATTTTCCTTCTATCTGGTATTAACAGAATAGCTTGCATCAATATATCACATGACAAACACAATTTGATTCTAAAAAGGATCTTCTAGGTAAAGATTACATTAAATCAGATTAGAATGTAGAAAATATATAAAATGTATTGAAAACCAATATAAGCAGTTATACATCTTTAAGAAGAAGAACATACATCAAATGTGAAGTTGAATACTAACCAATATTAGACTGCACATATGATATATATATTGAATTGAATTGGTTCATAATCTATATTATTATACAAGTAGTTTGCAATATATTATAACTATTTGTAGTTATCAAAGGGGCAATGCTTAAACTAACATGCAGATCAAATGGACATTATTATTATATATTCCATTGGCTGAATTATAAAAATAATATATGTTAGGTTTAGACAGTTCTAAAATAGCTTCAATGTTTGATAATATAATTGATATCAAACTATATATTCATTGCTAGCATTTGATAGCTGTAATTCTGGATTTTGTTTATAAAAACTAATTAATAACATTTGTTTATTTCAAAGAATTTTTCAGTTACTGTTTCAGTTACAATTAGATTTTTGATATTTAACAATATATTCATAATACATGGATAAATATATCTTTTACACAATAGATAATAGTATAATAGCTGTACGGTATCAGTTTGAAAGAATTTCAGTTTGGGATATAGTTTGGAAATGTAAACATATTGACCTACAGTAAATTGTAGTGGTTAGCACAATATATGGAAAACAATATAAGATACAATTTATGCGCATGATTAAAATCATGATAAGTTATATATTTAATAGATGAAATAATTTAAATATTGATGTTAGAATATTAAATCCAGTTCAATAACTCTAGCTATATTGGACCCTTTGGATGTCAAAGAGGCATAAAGTCACATTGCATCACGCCATCACAGTGTACAACGACATGTTCGATCACATGGACGGCGTGATGCGGGCTTTGGCCAAGAAGAAGACTCAATGGAAGGAAGACTTGTTCTTCGCTGTGAAGTTAGCTTGGCAGAAGCTTTCCAAGTACTACGCTGAAGTGACACCAACGACGGGCATGGTCGTGATTTCCGCATAAATCGTTGATCCGTTCCGGAAGTTGCGATCGTTTCGAAAGTGGGACAAGGGAATGGATATCAATCCTGAGGACGAGACATTGTACACTACACAATACCAAGAGGCCTTTCTAAAGTATGTGGAAGATTAATACTGCCCTAAACATCGACGTGCGCCGGTCAATAAACTCGTAACAGTACCGAGCATCAATCTCGTCCCCTCCGCAACGGCTTCAGGGTCCTATCAATCATCCTTTGATTCATATGATTTGTCCAGCCATGATGAGGAATACCTAACGCCTAACAATGTGCCTGAGATGACACCTAGACGAAGTGATCGCGCAGCCCGCTTATTGACTGCCGCCAGGCTCTATTTGAATCTGCTGCCTGAAGCACCAAAGAACTGGGGACAAATTGATCCAAATCTCAATGATTACCACTCCGACCCAATGGAGATTAGCAGTACATTTTGGATACCGGACATAACTGATTGTTGGAGCCAACAGGATGAAACGGACTCAAAGTACGCCGATCTCTCCAATGTGGCTCGCGATACATTCTCTATCATACCACATGGTGTCGGAGTGGAGGCCAGTTTTTCCCTTGGCCGAGTTGTTTTTGGGTGGAGGCAGTCAAAAACCACAGGCGAGACCCTTTGGGAAAAAGTTGTTGTCAGGCTGTGTGTTCGAGCCAATAACGGGATTTTGGCAGGCACTGACCAAGAAGTGGATACCCCACACCCAGGAAACGACTCGGAAATGAAGACAGAGGCAGAGGAAAGGAAATTGCACAGAATGGCCAAGGATCACGACTTTTTGGAGATGTGGCAGGGCAGCCAAAATCTACGTGCTACCCAGAAGGAATCTCGCGCTCAAAACAAGCAGATGACCGCCGTAGGATACATTTCGGAGACTGAAGAGAGCGTTAAAGCATCCTGGTCACTCTTTCAACATGATGGTGCGGCTGCATTCAAATTGTCAGAAAGATCACCTTTGCCACCAGCTTTGTCTGCAAAGGACCTCCCTGGAGGTCGAACTCAGATCTTAAATGTCCGCCAAATCCGGAGCATGAACCGTCATCCAGTCGAAAGTGATGACGATAGCGCACCTGAAAGCATTTCGGACACCGATGATTGGCTGAACTGGAATGGCGACTTGGATAATCCAAATGACAGCAAAGATGATTGCACAGCAGACAATGAATCCGATATAGGCCCCGACAATGGCATTGAGGATCCGGAATGCGCAGAGCAGCAGGATGTGAGCGCCGCGCCAAATGTGCCCAGATTGGTTCGGCCGACACGGGAGTCAAAGAGACAGGCTGAAAAGGTGTTGGTGATGGTCAATGCAGTTGAAACGCGGAGAAACGAAGGAGGGAAGAAGAAGTAGGACAGAATGCGTCAATGGTTCACCAGCTTTATGTAGCTTGACCGAGAGTTTCAGTTAAAGATATATCATGGGCGAATGGTAAGAAGTAGATCGTGAATATCGGTTCGTAAATAGATGTATAGCAGGCGCAATGAATCTTTGGGCATGATACATCATTTCTAGTTGTGTGAGAGTGAACAGTGCAAGATTATTATGCCGCTCAGCTTTGTCACAGGGCTGAGTCTCAATCAGGCAGAATAACAGCCGATCAAGTCAAATCAGGATGAAATCAATTGTCGACAGCAGCAGATGTTGAATGGACAATACATTAAAATGAGCGTCAACAGAGCGTCAACGACTTTGTGCCTTGCATCTTGGAAATTGCATGGGCTGTGTGGCGACATTACTCCATAATCGTGCTATCAGCCGCCTTTCTAGCCAAAACCTCTTGCAACATCATCGCTACTATGTCCTAAAAATGAGCGTCAACGGAGCGTCAACGACTTTGGGCCTTGTATAATGGAAAATCCTAGTGTTGTGTGGCGACAATAGGCCATAATCAGATTATCGGCTGCCTTTCTAGGCAAACACAGTAGCGACGACATCGCTACTATTTCCTAAAAATGAACGTCAATGGAGCGTCAATGATTCTTAGCTTTGCATCTTCAGTAAGTTATGCTCCGATTAGTTGTAGACATCCATTTATGGGATATTGGCAGCCTTTACAGGCAACAACAACAGCAAGATGCTCCCTGCGGCATCCTGAAAATGAGCGTCAACCGAGCGTCAACAGTTTTAGGACTTGCATATTTCGTAATCAAGACATCACGTGGATCTTCGCGTGCGTAACTGTATTATTGACCGCCTTGGTAAGCAAAAATAGCATATATCGAAGGTGAAACACAGATACCAAATTAATCGATATTACACACTCCTCAACAAGCAAAAGCACATTGCTGGTTGCTGAAAATGCGATTTTGATAAGATACTATTAACACACTGCAAATACAACAGCCTTATATGAATCTATAGATGGACCCGCTGGGCGACCCACTGACAACCCGCCCAATTGAGACGGGTTGGGAGTTTACCATGGAACCGTACCCGAGTGGGCAGTTCGGGTGTATTGACGACCCGGACCGCCAATTTGGCAACGGTTTGGTTTGGACCCGGACCCGGACCCGAAGTGAGGGTCCGGAACCGTTGCTAACACTAGCAGGAACACACAATTCATCAGACATACAAAGAAGCTGCAGGAGCTCCTTGAATTTGCGGATAATTAGCACCTGGCAAGTGGGTGAAACTGAATTCTGATGTCATTTGGCTCGATTTGTGATGGCTAACATAGGTGTATTAAGATGTTAGCTAGCTGTGAGTCAAAATCGGGTTTGAAAGGCAATATGATATATTTGGATGAGAAAGAGGTGCAACTACCAGGAAAAGAGGAGTACAGAGAAGGTGATGAAGCACAGTGGAATGAAATAAAACCAGTGCCAATCTAGGCTGAGGAGCACCGAAGGGGATTGAAGAGCGCCCATGCAGGCACAGGAGCGCTGAAAGAGGGGTCACAGAGTGCCGAAAGAAATAGAGGAGTGCCAATCCACGCAGGGGAGCACCGATGGTGATATGCAAAGTGCCAATCGCAGAAGGGGAGCGCCAAAATGAGAAGGTTAATGATCGCAGAATGAAAAATTGGATCAACAGTTGGGGATTGAGGAGTGACTATGAAGATTGAAGAACACCATGACCAGTGGAGGAGTGCCGATATGGG
>Ga0307515_10006705_pt1 | contig 22933 bp, 14 predicted proteins | sample 17_EM_MG_FD_194513 | JGI IMG/M metagenome (GOLD analysis project Ga0307515, IMG submission 194513) | Populus trichocarpa ectomycorrhiza microbial communities from riparian zone in the Pacific Northwest, United States - 17_EM | ecosystem: Host-associated > Plants > Roots > Unclassified | place... | reverse complement strand
GTATGGTAATTATGGTATACGGTTGCAAACGTGGACTCGAATGATAGTAAATATAGGTGTATAGGTAAGATTATCGCTAGAGATCTAAGTCTCGTGGCGAGCTGACTATATAGAATGGCCGTTACCCGGCCACAGTCACGTGTCGCCGTTACAATTGAGTGGACCCAAGAGAGAGTAGAAAGGCGTTGATATCATCGTGCCATAACCGTGGAGCTTGTTTAAGACCATAGAGAGCTTTTCTGAGTCTGACGATGATTTTGGGGGCGTTGAGACCTTCTGGCCATCTTTCTGGTAGAGTCATATAGATATCGTCATCGTCGATTTCGGGATATAGGATGGCGGTAACTACATCCAAGTGGTCCATATTCCATCCAGATATCCCAATGGGAGAGATGAGATACCGAAACATAGTTAGCTTCCCAACACTGGCATAAGTATCACCGAAATCCGTCTGCTCATAGCCTTTTATGACTAGACGTGCTTTGTACCGTGTGGACCTGTCAGGATTGTGTTTAGTCTTGTAAACCCACTTAGAACCAATTGGCTTGACTCACAGTTGCCGTGCTTCCCGGGAGTTGAGAGCGGAGAAGGTGTTATTCCGCAGGATCGATGTTCTTACTTCCTCCATGGGTCTTTTCCAGTGATCTCGTTGAGGGCTTTCCATAGCTTCCGCGAAGGTGTATGGATCTTCTGCGGATGCCGTTAATGCTTCTGTGAAGGCTTTACCTTGACTTCTTGTAACACGGCTCCCTATCATCGGAGCTGGAGCTGCTGTCGGTACTTGGCTCGATTTCTTGATTGCTGCTGCTCAGCACCGGGCAGTCTGATCTTCTCTGCGGAGGCGCCGGCTGTGTGCGATGTTTTCTGCATTTGCTGCCGAATGCTGGGCAGTCTGATTCTCTCGGTGGAGGTGCCAGCTGTGGGCGTGTTCTGCATTTTGCAGCCAAACGCTGGGCAGTCTGATCCTCTTGGCGGAGGCGCCGGCTGTGGGAGTTTTCAGATTCCTCATCAGGAGCTTCATGCATGTGAGATTTGGATCTCTTACCTATCTGCGTAGGTTGACTATCTCGGAGAGGCTCATCTCCGGTATCTGTCTCTTCGACTTATTTCTCATCTTCTGGTGACCCAAATATGTCGATCTCATTGCTTCCATGCTGACACAACATGTGTGCATTTCTTTCTTCGTTGAAGGCAACTTCTGATTGGGCTTTGACCTTCCGCAATTCGGGATCCCATATCCTCCACAACGTCTTTGAGTCGTGTGTGTAGCCTACCATAATGCAGGGCTTTGACCTTCGGCCGAACTTGCCCTGGCGGCCTTGAATTTCGGGAATAAGTCTACTGGTGTAACATCCGACGCGACTTAGCTTGTGGAGAGAGGCTTGATACGAAATTGCGTTGCCGTCAGCATCCTGCGTCGGTTTGCTAAATCCATGCAGCATCTCGTATGGCGTTTGGTACAGTGCTTTATAGCCATCGCAGTCATTTCTTTTCACACCATCATTCAGTGATCTTTGATGGAGATAGACTCCTGTAATAACTGCTTTTCCCCAGAACTGAATGGGAGCCTGAGAGTCAATCATCCTTGCCCGGGTCTTTGCACATCAGCAACAACTGTGGTTTCCGTCAGAAACACGCGGGTGGTCCGGACGGCTCGGATGGCTCTGACGGAATCTCGTACCCTCTGACGGAGAATTACATGCTACCCGTCGCCCATGCGATGGGTCGCGTTGCATACATACCTCCTTTACTTTGTGGTGATGTTTACGAACCATCAGAATGACACATGTGTCACACTCTTCGCAGGGGCTGCAGATATGCTGAAGCCGTTTACACAACGCCTGGCGATGTTAAATCATAGCTACTACTTATCATTGAACGATTTTCAAAACTTATGCATTCAGTTTGTATTCTCATCTATGTATCTATGTATCTATATAGCTACCTATCTACACACGATATATCTGGACTGGCAGCACGCAGTGATAGTCAACAATTTTAGGTGCGCCTGAAGATGACGATTGAGTGAACGTCCACCTCCGTTACCCCTGACTCTCCGTACACCAACAGTCGCTCATTAATGATGTACTTGGAGGCCATGATAGAGCGAGTTTGGAGATGCACTGGGAAGCCGTGATCGAGCGAGTTTGGAGATGCACTTGGAGGCCGAGATCGAGTGAACTCAGAGATGCACTTGGAGGCCATGAGAGAGCAAGTTTGGAGATGCACTTGGAGACCGAGATTGAGTGAACTCAGAGATGCATTTGGAGGCCGAGATCGAGTGAACTCAGAGATGCACTCCGAGCTGTGATCGAGCGAGTTTAGAGATTCACTTGCAGCAGGCTATGATCGAGGGAGATTCGAGGAGTACTTGGAGGTGGTCCATCTAGAGGCGGTCGATGGGAGGAGCGCCATGTGCTGAGACTCTATTCATCGGTTAGTTGACTCGAAACCGTGGAAATGTGACAAGGTGACTTTACGTTTGAAGCTCTTATGGAGAACTGGCTGGTGGCAGTCGATCTGTAGGGAGGTACGCCCGAAGCTGAAGCTACATTTGGGGGTCAACTCGAAATCGAGAGAATGAAGGGACGACAGACAATCTTAAATGTATGCTGCACTCGGGGTATGCTGCACTCGGGGTATGCTGCACTCGGGGTATGCTGCACTCGGGGTATGCTGCACTCGGCGTATGCTGCACTCGGCGTATGCTGCACTCGGTGTTAACTCATGATGATGGCATGGAGAGATAGAGAGGGATGACTTAACTTTGTGTTCTTGCAATGATGCTAGAGTTGTGGATGAGAGAGAGAGAGATGGAGGATGAAGATGTGAACGATATGGAGGATACGAGCGGAGCTGAGAAATCAGGGGTACGACTTGCCTGATTGGGTTGAGAAGACCTCGTATCGGGGTTGTTACCCGCCAGATGGGGACCCGTACCTGCCGTATCGGGCATGGTCAATTGAATCGCACACGAAATTCTCTAAGTCCCAGTTTCTCATGATCATTTCCCCCATCTCCTCTGATCTCTCTCTTTCTTGTGCTCAACTCTACCATCACCTAAGAACACGAACAGCATACATCAAGTACAGCATCATCCCAAGATCGACAGTCTCCCGCTTCCACCCAGTTTCCCATCTCTCGGTGGATGTTGTTGTACTCAACTCTCTACATTCCACCAATTACAAGTTAACCAATGAATAGAGTCTCGGCTGCCGTCGCGCCTCCCTCCAAATCGACCGCTTCTAAGTACCCCTCCAATCTCGCTCGATCATAGCCTGCAAGTGCATCTCCAAATGTGCTCTATCACGGCCTCCAAGTGCATCTCCAAACTCGCTCGATCACGGCCCCAGAGTGTATCTCTGAGTTCACTCGATCCTGGACTCCAAGTGCATCTCTGAGTTCACTCAATCTCGGCCTCCAAGTGCATCTCTCAACTCACTCCATCACGGCCTCCAAGTACATCCTTGAAGCGTGACGGCTGGTGTACGGGGATACAGGGGTAACGGAGGTTGACTGAGCGACGGGGAGTACATATTCGGGAGACCCCGGGGTAGATGGACATCATCTCATTTTCATCTCATCTGGATCCACGCAGTTGCGTGGATTCTCACAGCCGGGTAGTATCATATCTTCTCACTTTCTTCCTTGGATCCGCGAGGTAGAACCGTTCTTTCTCACAAATCCTGTTTGGATGTCGCGAGAGGTGTGGCGGAATGTAGATGGTGGGCTCACAGCCGTCGATGTATATATATTGAGAGACCTAAATAATGCATGCCATATTATGAGGTAGCGAATCTTGTGACTGTAACAAAGACGAATATGATAGACGAAATGCCTTGTGCTTATGGAACCCTGCATGTGGCTTCTGGACCGATATACATCTTGCTGACGTACCCAATGAACCCATTCCGACGTATGGTCACAGTTGGCCACAACCCCACGCTGATAATTTACCATAGGATACCGACAGAGCGATACGAAACGACGAAATCGTGATCGGAGGGCGATATGCAACGTGACGCATCCTGTTGGCGCTGGGCGCGCAGTAGTCTACCACCGGGGTGTCTCTGACGGCTCTGACGGAGCATGTCCACTCTGACGGTGCCATTCCGCCCGGACGGAAATGTTTTTTGCTGATGCAGTGATTGTACAGATCATTCGTTCGGCAATACCATTCTGATGGTGGGCGTATGGAGGGCATGGCTCGGATGTAGTACCACGGGCTGCGAGGACATACCGAAAGGTCTTATGGTCGTATTCTCAATATCCATTATCGCAGCGGAATCGCTAGTTCTCGTATCCCATAGAGTCGACTCGGTCCTGAAATGACTGGTAGGCCTACGTGCAGGTCTTGGCTTTCTTATTTGGGTGCAGCCATACAGATGTGTACCTCTTGTAATCGTTGATGAAGTGTATATAGTATCGATTGTCTCCCAAGGTCGGTGTAGAGAAAGGACCGCATTCATCTGAGTGTAAAAGTTCAAAGGGCTTCGTAGTGCACTTGACTGGTTCTTTGATCAATTTTTGTTTCTGCTTGGCCTGGATGCAGACTGTGCACATAGAGTCATCGTTTGTATATCCCTTGACTAGAGATTTTATGGCAGTAGGATTCAAATGAGCTAGTCGTCGGTGGCAAATAATTGACTCTAAGATTGTGAGAGACTTTCGAGTGGACTTAGTTTTGGCTGCGATAGGTGCTCCTGATGATTTGATTGTAGGCTCAATTGTAGGCTCAATTGTAGGCTGGATTGTAGGCTCAATTGTAAGCTCGGTTGTGAGTGAGCTGTCTCGCTTTCTCCTTTTTCCGTTCTCAGTAGTCGATGATAGGAGTGCGGTTGCAGGGAGTAGGACATATATGCGATTGATTAGTTTTCCGGCGAGAGTGCAGGAAGATGGCGAAGTTATGGAGCATTTTCCGTCCTGAAATATCGTTGTATGCCCGCCCAAATGCAACTGGTTGATCGATAGAGGGGAAAGTTGAAAAGTAGGAGTATGGAGGGCTTTGACTTGATAGCCTTGTATAAGGTGGACGAAACCTTAATGTGTGGCAGTGACTGAATCGTTGTCTCCGAGTTTGATTACTATAGGAAGTGAGAGCTTTTTGAACGTTGAGAAGCTGGTGCGGTCATTGCACATATGGTGTGACGCTCCAGAACCAGTAACCCACTTCGGAGCCGTGGCGGCGAGAGTACAGGCGGTTAGTCAGAAGGGATCGCAGTCACCGGTCGTAGCGATGGCTGCTGTAGGAGTGGCTTTCTTCACTTTCCACCACTCCTTTACACGTTTGTAGGAGACACAATCGACTTTGACATGGCCTGGGAGCCCGCACTGGAAGCAAATGCACTCGTCATTTCCTCCTTTGTATTCTCCCTCCTGAGTGCGTTTCAGCTTCCTGGATGCATCTGTAGTATGGCTGTCAATTTTGCAATAGGTGCACCGACTTTTGTGGCTGTCTCCGGTTCCACTGCTTCCACCTTGTCCACTGTGTCCACCGCATCCTCCAGATCCACCACGTCCACCACGACCCACGGCCTTGGCCTCGGCAATGGTAGCCGCCACATTGAGTGAAAAGGGCGACCCCCGTGGATGCATCTCCAAGTTCTTTGGTGAGGCTAGCTGTGGTTTCTTCCTCTAGGAGATTATGCATGGCTTCTTCGGGTGTAGGTAAGGGCCTTCTATGCTTTAGGACCATTAATATCATCGCATACTGAGATGGCAGTGATGTGATTATTTGCGTGCGGAAATCTCGATCGGTGACTGCATCGTCGGTATGGTTCGGTTGTATGCTGTAGTTACTGAGCTTCGTGAAGTATGTTTCAAGTGGTTCGTCCTCATTAGGTCGGCAAGCATGGAAGTGGCGAAGGATGTCCTGCCTGTCGATATAAGATCCGGCGGTGTCCAGACTCGTTTCTAGTGTGTTCCACATGTCGTGATGATTTCGTATACCTTTGACGATGCGCCGTACTTCGGCGGAGCAGGACTGTCTGATCATAGACACAGCCTCGGCTGCCTCAGCCTTCCAATCATCATAGTTGTCATTGTGGTCGAAGTCAAGTGGCTGCGGTTCAGGATCCTCTCCGGTGATGATTGCGTATGCTTTCATGGCTGACCTCATGAGAATCATGTCGTCTTTCCATTCGCCATAATTGTTGTGCGTGAGCGTATGGAAGTCGCCCCACGTGGTCTTGTTGAAGGCGGGTTCGGAAGAAGTCATCGTGAGATCGTGGACATGGTGTTGAGTTGTACTGTTGTTTATGCAGCTGTTGCTATGGTGACAAGGTTTACAGTTCTTGAGGCTCTTTTGGAGATCGTGAAGGAGATCGTAGGAAAGATCGTGAGATTTTAGATAGTAGCGATAACCGGGCTCATAACCTGTTGAAATACTGATTGCTAGAAGCATGTATTCTAAAGTACCGGTACATTCATGGACTTATATACGCGGTAGTCGGAGTATGTCTTTGTATGTCTTGTCCGCATGCATGCGCACTCAGCTGGCATCTCCAGCTGAGTGGCATCTCCAGCTGAGTATGGAATGACCATCATCTTAGAGAGATTATGCATCCGCCCAACTGAAGCCATACGACAGGAGATAAACCATATATGCAACAACTGTTGTTGATAATACTGATTGCTAGAGAAGCTTGATTCTATCTAAGAGGGCCACAAGGCCATATATATACGGTACGAGCACGTACGTACTCATCTAAATGTAGAGACGGCTGAGTTCCGTCAGCCCGTATGAGAGCCAGCCCCGTCAGCCCGTATGTGAGCCAGCCCAGTCAGCCCGTATGAGATCTAGTTATGCAACAACCGTATCCCTACAATCAGCATCCATATCCTTACATCACCGAACACAAGCATACACGCCCTTCCAGCTTCTGTATAAGGCCCTCGATAAGCAGTTTACTATGCGTTATTGAAAATACATACAGGATAATTATTGCTGTAACTGGCCACAACAACATTACTCTAACCCAGCCACTAGGTATACAGTTTGACCGATGCCCAAAAAGATCATGCACTGCCCAGATAATCTGAGTCTAAGGATCAAGCTAAAATATCTATAAGAATAGTAGGAAATATCCACTTCTTACAAACCAATGCCATAAGCTCCCCATTTACTCGATGTTGACATGCGGATAAGCTTTGGCGAATTTTATCCCGAGAAAAATCAAGTATTTCGCATGGCAGCATATTTCCATCATCTGGGATGAAACTTCCCGCTACTTCGATTGCTCAAGGATCCTTTCCTTCGTATATTGATCGCGGACTGCGCACTCCTGCGGTGGCTTGGTAACAATAAACTCTGTGACTTAATCAGGGGGGCGCCTTCCGATAACGGACACGAGGAAATGATATCTTCGCAACGTATCTTCCAAGATCTGTTCAACCAGACAGGCCCGAAAGAGCCCGGCACCAAACAGTACCTTGCTGTACTAGAGATTGGAAACGCTAAGTTTACCCACCAATTAGCAGTTTGCTGGTACTTTTGATGGATGTGGTGATCATTATTGCGCTTGCGATACCGTATGTGACGATATACGCAATTACAAAATTCAATGCGCCAAGTAATCCGGAAAGGAGGGTGTATGGCGTTGTGTTTATGCTTTAGCTGACCCTTGGGGAGGTGCTGCCCTACTTTCTGCCACCGCCACAGAATTTGATCTACCTGGAGATTGGGAAGATTAAGTTGAATATACCGATGTTTTTGGGCTTCTTTTTACTTCTATATCTATCATGGCGGCGTTGGCTGGCTTTTACTTCGTCTGAGAAATGAGGTATCAAACATAATACTAATTGCAGTAAGTCCCGAAGAGCTTTAATGGTTTATGAGCCTGCCACTGCTGACTGGAAATAGCTGCTGCAAGAAATAGCCTCGCTGGCCTCCACTGGAACAGATCGACTTCTGCTAGTTAGAGGGATTGGTGCTACATGAGTGTGAAGGGTTGAAGGTGTGCGATAGAGGTTCTTGATTATTTTTTTCGGTTAATCTCTTTGCTGTCTTCTTTCTTTCTTGACCATCATGTACTATCTTTGATATGGTTCTTGTGTTTCCTCACTCTATTTACATACCTATGTGCCACTATCACGACTTTGTCTTTACGAGCCATATGTGTACCTGCTCTTGTGCTGCTAGAAAGCTCGTTGTCCATTGGAATATATTGCGCGGCATTGGTCTTGTGCCCTAGTTTTCCCAATTCATTTTAAGTTGAAACCCTCGAGGGAGAGCTACAATTGGATGGAAGCCCGGGTATCGCTCACTGGTTAGCGTAGATTTGTGGCTCAGTGATGCTCGTGGCGGAGAACATGTCTGTTGCTTAGATTGGCTTAAAGTGGAGATCATCGAATGCAATAAACTGCCCGGATGTCTTAGTACCGTATCCACTAACTTAGGATGTACGCTCCCGATTCTGTTAGAGAGCCCAAAACGATAGTACGGAATTAGAAACCGGAAAATAATAGAAGTCTGTAATTTTCATTTCGGCGTTGAAGCCAGTAGGCGCCTGATAGAGAAACATAACGACGTTAACCTAATCGGAAGTGGACATAGTACTACGTTCCTAAACGTTGTGAAGTAATCTTCTTTTGACAACATCACGCATCCCGTCCTAAAACGAGAATTTGAACTCCAAATGTCAAAAACCCGTAGGGGTTTGGACAGGTTTTAGTGTCATTTCATGTCATTTCGAACACAAATGGCTACCACTCAATACGTCCCCGATCTTGATTCTGGCCAACCATTGATGAGCTGCAGTCATTTTACGCTTTTTGAGCAGGAGAGTACAACCCTTCCCCGGCCAAGCCACAGACGAAATCCCGTCTTGGCAATAAACGGAACCGGTTCGAAACTGATCCTGGTCCCGTTCAAGACTCGGATAACTATCCTAAATGATCCCCCGTTTTTCAAGTGGGGACAGTGACAGCAAATGAACATTCAACCGATCAGCTGATTGTTTGGAGCAAAGTTGTAGTTAGCGTTGCATCAGGGAAAACCCGCCACTCCGCTCAGCATCAGTGAGCTTGAACATGAATCCAACATCGCCCACCTAATTAAGTCCGCTGAGTTTTGGTCCGATCGTGACGTGTTATATACAGGCAATGTGCGTACTTTCACCTCGTAGTCTCTGGTTTAAAATATCTGCGATATTCATTGTCGGCTTTAGTTTTACTATAGAAAATCGTGAAAGATCGACGAAAGTCAATCGTTTTCCACAACTGCGCACTGAGTATCGGAGATATCGTAAACCTGTGGTTTGTCTGAGACATGGCGGTGAAAGTACGCATAGTTATGAACATTCCATGTACACAACTCGTCGAAAGTCGTGAACTTAATTGAGTGGGCGATTTTGATTTGATTGTCTGCAGGGGTCGTGCAGGTTCACCTCTTTTTTTTTTAACCCGCTACATGCGCTCATTTCGATGCCTTTTTTTCCTGATGATTAATCCGGGGCGTCGAAATCTATTGGTTTATGGATGTCTCACCTCGGCAATTCTTCTCACGGATTGACTGGAGCATAGGATTTCTGAGACATGGTTTGCAAACGCGCTTAGAGTGTAGCCACTCACGATCTTATATATAAAGAACTTTGCCGGAGCTTCAGCGGAGTATCCTCCGCATCCATGATGTGCGCTGTAAATAATAACAAACTGGCTAGAATCTTAATGTTTCGCCGATTGGCTAATTTACTTTTAGCAATGCACGATCACCATTCCACTTGCTGGTGATCTGTCAAAATGCATGTGCAACTTAGTGTGTTTCTTTTGAAATAAAGTACATATCAGAAACAAAACTTGCAGCCTGTTCAAGCAGCAATAACAACTAATGCAGCACGTCATCAGATATGCAGCTTCCCAAATTCGTACCTCGTGATGTCCTAGGGTAGATAACGATAGCTAATGGCCGTATTTTCCATTAGAAATATTCACAACGCGGAAGATGTTACTTTCAAGCTCTACTTTCACTTGCTGTACCATGTGTAGTCCGCACCATACCGATCCATTGAACCTAAAGCTTGAAGTAGATTCCACGCGGTAGGATATAGCTCTACTTGCGAAATAGCAGAGGCTGGGCAATTGGCATGGATGGAACATATGAGCTTTAGTATATCTGTTGTCTCGTATTCATTCAGTTACACATTTCATGTGGTCTTTAGTAAGTTCAGATACAGGTTCGCATTGTTACACTTGATTTGAGCCGAGAATCTCCCAGATTTTGGTTCGGAATCTGGTCGCACTAATGGTTTGCCTTGCGGCACAAAGCACGCCTATGTACCGCTGCATTTTTCAGCGCTTCGTTCGGTCCCGAGGGTGGGATCCATGTAGAAAAGTCGTCCTAAACACAACAACGTGAAGACCAGTTTTCGAGGCCCAGCAGTCTTCCTAATCCACTACAGGCAGATATGTTGCGATCTGTGATTTTACATGGACAAGATATTTACACCTGGTTTTCTGGATTGGTGAAACCTCCCCAAATAAGGAGACCATCAACCCTAGAACTATGGATCTGATTGGGTATCAATTATCCAGGAGTTTCCGCATAAGCGAAGATCAGAATTGCGAGATATGTAGCAAAGTGAGAAGCTATGGTGCAAATCTTTTTCACGGAGTTAGAGCGTGAAGTGTTCTGTAGTGCATAAAACCGACTACTAGAGTTATACTAGTGTTATAAAACTGTACTCGCCTATGAAATAAGTTAACATATAGTACTTGCTCCACAGTTTGTGCAGGAAATCCACTGGCCCGCTTCATAATCTGCTTCGGGACATGTCAACTGCCTTAGCGGCTGGCCTCGCTGCGTGATCTAGCTCAATTTAGTTTGGTACAAGAGAAGGTTGCTTCCAGACCGACAATACATCTCAAATCAACCTTGCCAACTATCAGCTGCGTGAGACACTGTAGATGAAAAAGCACTTTCGCGCTGAGATATGTACCAGCCAACCGAAAATGATGATGTTCGGTTATTCGGATGTGCGAATAGGTCAAAGTGCCTATCGGATAGAACGGATGCATACACTTACTGAATCGTGTGTGATTCATCGATGCTGTAGCATGTACGCACGGATAGACGATCAAACTGGGTTCCAGCCCCGCAAGGTGTCTACTGTGCCTCAGGACTTCCATCACGAATAAGCATTGCTCTCGACACTATTTATTAGGGTTACATAGCATGGTGTATCCTACGTCTTAATATGATTGACTATGACTTTGGCTGTTCTGGTATGTCCGGCTGACCAAAAAACCCGAATGAGCAATGTAATTGGAATGATTCTATCATATCACATCACTCTTTGCGTTCATCGTTAAATTCCGGCCGATCTCGTGAGTGGTCGGGTCAAATCTGGAGGTGGGGGTGAAAAGTATAATCAGAACTATGAGCTAAATGCTGCGTTCCTAAATCTTCCACAATAGGTACACTCCCGGAGATGCACGTCGGTGTTCAAAGCCTCTCGGTAGTGGTTATATCACCGAATGATACATATCTATTTTATTTCTTTGCTTTTCTTGGAACTACAATTACAGAGTATTGATCGTTTTATCGATCTTGCTGTGTTGCGGGGTAACGTTAGCCAGAGGGACTGTGATTCATCTCATCATCCCAGTTCAGCATGGGGGTAGCACGTTTGACCAGTTGGCAAATGCATAGTTCGCCACTAATTTCGCAACCGCTAAACCCCACACGCTCGCTGGAACTCATCACATGTGATACTGCTAGACATGCGCTATTCCTGGGTGAAACTCGATGAGTCGGGAGATGAGATCTCCGGAAGACCCCCTAGAAGCGGGGTCTAGCTGATAGACAGTCGCCCCTGTAGCTAAAGCCAATATTACAGTCAGGCCTCCCGTGAGAGTTCATCTACTGATATACTTTACTGAACTCATTGTTCCTGGCCCTAATTTCACTCACCGCTTTTGGTTCTGACTGTGAAACACCCGTGTTGTCAATAACTCTACGCAAAATCTCGAGCCGTCTTAGGCCTGCAGGGCGTATACGCCAGTATGTCAGCTTTTCGGCAATTCGGTTGGTTCGCGGCCGTTCAGGCGGTTTTGCAGAGGTCCTTCGTTTCATCGCTGGCAATACGAGCCACAACGAATACCACAATCACACCCGAACTCGACAATGAAGTAATACACTGCACGACAACCTTGATTATTCCGATACTGCAGTTTGTAATCACCAACTACATTGCCCACGCTTTCACCATACGGTTCAGTCCAGGATACGGCCGTTTTTATACACTGATTTTCTCCCTAAAGGCTCTTATTTTTCCATGTTTTGGACTCCTGACAGCTTGCCGGAGCATTGAATGCCTTGCAATAACGGAAGATACTCTGGACTGTGCCTTGGAAGCGGGTGCACTATGCGTAGTTGCTCGCACAAAAGAATGGAAGCCGGAGGAGGGCGATAAGATGTGGTTGCCGTACGTCCATCCCATTCAGGTGTACCCGTGTATCATTAATAATAGTAAGGCTAATTGTGAAATAGAACCGAGGAAGCAGTTGTACCTACAAAAGAACGGACGCAGAAAAAGGGTGAAGAAAAACGGTCGCCGTACGCCCCAGCTGAGGCGCGCCCGCGCATCTTTAGTAGTAATGCTAATTATGAAACAGAACCCCTCCGGTGAACGAAAATAAGGCCTCAGTAGTTACTGAAGTACAGGAAACAACCGAAAAGACACCGCCCCGCCTACAGAAATTGCCCCTTGATACCAAACGGACTGCGATCTATTGTCAAGAAGAGGCAGTCGAAGGTTTGCATCAAAGCTATATTAAGGTACATGGCCTATGTCGCCTGCCGCGCGCGCACAGATCCCTGCCCGAGGCAGTAGTTGCTGAGGTTACTCACAACAAGGACTGCCGTGAAAATTCCAAGCATTATCATAACAATGAATGCCTAGAAAATGCCAAGTCTTGTCGTCACACGGTATGCCTAGAAAAGTTGAACGGATACCTGGACAATAACAAGCCATTCCGACACTGCCAAAAAGGCCAATACATGCTCGTTCGACTTCCCCCGCACTGCAGTGTCAGATGGAAACGCCACATGGACTATGAATCAAGCTTTAGAAGGCACCACTCTAAAGAAGGCCGGAGGGAAAAGCTTATGAAGGTGCGTTTCAGTTGATTTTATTTTTCGTGGCTTTGCTGAATCGAACACAGCTGTTGAAATGGGTTTTCTGCTGCCGGTGGTATGGAGGCGACGGAGATTCTGAAGAATCTAATCCCAATAAGCCCTATATATCCGACTACGACATTAGTATTTCGGCCACCTATGGTTTTGCTGGATTTTTCGTTGCGCTAGTGCAGCTTTATTCTATCTTCAAACTTCTAATGGCAAATAAAGTTGAGGATTACAGTGCCTACCAGTTGACCTTGGTACCTTACGCATTGATGTCTTTCGTCAACATCGTGAGCGGTTTCTTCACTCCATCCTATCCGGCAGTCTATATGGTACGTTCGTCTGTTATGAAAGAGGCTGAGGGGAGAGGAGCAGTTTTTGATGGTTGGGTCGGAGAGCTCGGGGAAGTCGGAGAGCTCGGTGAAGACGGAAATGTAACATGCAAGCCAATAACAGCAGAAGGAGCAAAAGGGGGGTCCAGGTCATCCGAAGATCCGAACACTGCAGAAGGGCAGGAGACATTGAAAGACCACAACAACGAAGAACAGTCAGAGCGATTGGAAGATGCGAACGCTGGAATGATACTGGAACCACAGACGGACCAGAATGCTAGAGATCAGCTGAAGCAATCAAAAGCTGCGGAGGTGGCAGGGGAGCGAGGGCAGTCGAAAAGGAGACACATTTCGCGTCGCAAGAGACAGGAGGCTACTATGCGCTTCGGCAAATTTTGGGATAAAGATAAGAAAATAACGCCATCGGTAACATTCTTCTATCACCTGGGAAGTAGTTTACCACTCATTCGGTTCATCCTCAAAAGTTACACCGTCTTCAAGAATCTCACCACGGGATCTTCGCTACATGTTTTCAACGAAGTGTTTAACAAAAAGCCCAAAAAGCCCAAAACTCCTGAAGGCTACTATTATGTACTGCAAATCGGAAACGTTAAGTATCGAGAAACGACTAAAAAATGGATGCGGTATATTATGGATCTTGTGATGATAGCTGCGCTTGCTGTGCCGTGGGTGACTATTTACTATCTTACAGGATTTGGAGCACCAAAAGACAGAGTTGCTGGGGTTTTTTTTATACTCTGGTTGACGCTTGGGCAGCTGCTCCCCTTTCTCTTGGTACCTTCATGGCAATTGATCAACTTGAAAGTATGGAGGATTAAGCTGATTCAGTCGATCCTTATGGGCTTTCTTTGCGTTTTTCTATTCAGCGCCTTTGCGGTGGGTGGCTTTTATTTTGTCGGTGAATTGAGGTATCAAGAGTTGGTTAAGACCAACAATAATTGCAGTAAGTCCCAACTATCTTGTACTTATGAGCTCGTGACTGATTACAATTATAAACAGCTGCTGCAAGAAATCACCTCCTTGGCATCTCGTGAAGCGGTGTTTCCCTTATCAACTCGCAAGCAGAGGTAAGTCGATCATGTTGCTTATTGATGTTGCTCATTGGCTAAAAGTTTGTACAGATATTATCAATATGGGCAAATGAGCGAAAGAGAGATTGACTGGATTGGAAAACATGAGATATTGTTATTGAAGGAGGTGTAAGGACCAGTAGATATACTTCTAATGAGATACGAAAACGTTTCCTTTTCTACAATACGTCTTAAGATGATCCCTATTTCGTTGCTGGTGTAATGGGTGAAGTGATATGTGTTTTCATTGGAAACCCACGGAAATGACCGGTATGAGTGCTCTCTAAATGTCCGTCGTATTACCAATAAGTGGAATTTATGCACGAAATCAAGACCTACCTAACCTACTCAGGAAACCCCGGTGTGTAGAGAATTGCCGATTATCGAAAGTAGCATTTATTTTGCCGCTTCACAGCAACGTAGGGTACAAAGCGGGTGCACACTGAACATGATTCGACACTGATTGAAGATGGTGAGTTACGGCCTGCTCTTCGACGGAATCGGCAAAAGTCGGAACTAATTCAGGGTTAGCCGTTGTGCTAAGCGTCTCGCTTATGAGTTGAAACAGGACGTGAAGATAAAGTTTTTAATTTCCGAGTAGCTTTCCGAGTTCCCGTCTGACACGTGGTTAGACCCTTACCCCGATCAATTGCATCATCTCGGCCATCGACAATGTCATTGCTGCATGAACTTCTGTTACCAGTGGAAACACTCTAATAGCCGATCAGGGGTTTGTTGGACCGAAACCAGGGAGCAGCTGGTTCTTCAAGGATCAGATGCGGTTTAGATTAGATCTTAATGATTACTTATCGGGGTTTCAGGTCTCAGAGCACCCCTGTTAATGATTAGATGACTTGATAAGATTGCATCTTGTTGGACTATCATTCACCTTTAATGAGTAGTTATCCGGCTTTTGATGTGTCGCTATGATGAGGTGTCCGGGACTCGAAAATCTGAGTAGATATACGACCTCAGAAACAAGTGCTAGATCATGCGTTTACTTAAAGTGATGGAGCAAAACGACAAATGATAAATAAGAGTACTGGTAGTGGGATTTTATCCGATCAGGTTTTGTGGTGCGCGGTTGTCATTGTTGCGTGCCAGAACTAACGACCAAAATAAAGGAACCTCTCGGATAATTGGAAATAGTTTGTGATCTATTTCTCTTTACGAAGTTGTGTCAATGATTGTTTTGTTTTATTCATACTGTATTCACTCTATCTAGAATATGACAGTGCCCGATTCACCTTGTCCTCCCTCCGGATAGCTGGCTAGGTGGAGGAGCTTCCTCCTTCTATCCTTATTCCCCGTTACATTAACAAGCAAAAAGGTAAAGCGAACGACCCAAAAATACAAGATAGAAAAGAAATAAAGAAAAATTCAAACTCAGCTCATCTCGGCGGTGCTGGGAATTTCTAGTTCCAACATCACTTGATCACATTTCATCGCGGACGCTCTGTCGTTATCGTAGGTAGACGCATCACAACCTGTTTGGATACTTAATCTTGTCACAAGGTATGGAGAGTTCGAAACTATACTAAGCGCCCGCAGCTGTTCCTAGTGTTATTCTATCAAAATTGTGTTGCAGTACTTGAGAGTTTAATGTTGCTTACAAGATGTATAGTCTGGGGGAGATCCACCTAGCGATGATAAAATGAGATGAGAGAGACCCGATACTGAGGAGGCAAGATAATATGGGTTATTACCGGGTATACTCGTGACCGACGTTGAATGAAGCTTGAGAGTTTTACACGTTCGCTACTAGGACATTCCGAGCAAAAGTTTGGAGGAGTTCTGGTGCTGCGCCGCTGCAAGTCTCTAGGCTCAAGGTTGATTTTACAAACCCAACCGGAAATCGAAATATGGTAATATAATCAAAGTGGACAAGGTAGTATGCGCAATGGCTGACCCAAGTTCGAACATCCGCATATCTCTATACAGAAAGTTATCTCGGAGAAGTAGCTAGCGACATATACTCGAAGTTTATACCTGAAACCTGCCTTTGGTCTTGACAAATGCCGGGCGCTCATACCTGGATGGGGTACCCATCCACAGAATTGCGAATAGGGTGTGTAACATGTGTGGTATTATCAGTTGTCACCCACAACACCATTACCACTCATACAAATTAGCCTTCAAGTCATAGCCATCACTATCATGATCATCATATCACTATCATAAATTTATGTTTCTCGTTGTACTTATCACCATTGCCACCACCACCCACCACCATTACCCACCGGCCTGGACGTGACAATGACTTCTGCACCGATTAATTCTTTTTTTCGCACTAGGTATTAAGCTTTAGTAGGTAAGTAATAGGAGATAGACATACAATTAGCAGTAGCAGTAGTTGTAGTAATAGAATACAGTAGCACAACTAAAGTTTTTTTGACAATAGTGAGATGACTCGAGGACTAATTTGTATGAGTAATGAGAATGGTGATAGTGTCGTGATCGCCTAGTGGCAACCGAAGTTACCACACAAAGTACCTACCCTGTTAACGGATTGGGTGAACGGGTTCCCCAAACATAGAATCAACCCCATCCGCGGACAGTGCGCCCATTCCGCCAATGCAGTGATTCCCCCAACGAGGTGGAACAAATCTGCGGAAATGGAGCGCCGACCTTGACGATGCTAAATCCCAAAACTCATGCGTCTTCAAAATGTGGGCTGGGGTCTCAGTGGCAAAAAGCAAAAAGATGGGCTGAAAGCTTGTATACAATTTTTTTATCGCAGCCGCACCTATTCGTTGCAGTTAGATTGATTCCAAGCAGATCTATTTTCGTTCTAGAACCTTCTCCGATTTTGAGGCTGATACCACCCTGGCTATGGAGTAACAAGATAATGCAGTAACACCAAAAGGCACATGATCGGCGACACCCGCGTTGCTATGTTGCTATTCTAATTGCTTGTCCTGAGTGCAGCTTAGGGCTCAAGTAATTGTCCTATGGTGACGCTTCACATAACTCCTTCAATCGGGTTTTACTACCTGGCACCTGGCACCTGGCATCCTCAGGGAATGTTCTGAGACGTACTGCGGAAGGCATATGAATTATATCACTGTCTTTATTCATTAGCATCGCCGTGGCGGGAATATACAATGTTTCCGTCATCGTATATTTTCCGTCGTCTAGTACGCACAAGGCAGAATGGCGTTATCTGTTCCATAATGTCTGCCCATCCTACTTAGGCTCAGTAACTTCGATTGCATTCCTGATCACTGCCACCACATGATTTTAGAATGTGATGTACTCATGACGCAGTGTAACCAGTAGCTACGCCATGCAAAGAAAACAACTGGCCAGGTTTGATTCAGCCCCAATGCATGTAAACACTTGATTCAGTCAAGCGGAAGAATCCAGCACCCCATTCAAAGTTGATCCATTTACCTCCAATTGCTGTATGCACACCTGAAAAACAAAGCATGCATATCAGTGGGCAAATAATCGACGCGTAATGCAGCGGACCTGTTTGTAGAATCCCGACCACTAATTGTAACCCCCGCACCATCCATCTCGCCCTATTTCTCATTATTGGCGCTGATAGCTGTAGGTATGTCAACGCGTCACGTATCTCATGATCGTGGCAGTGCTTGCACCCCGCTTCTCATAATTTGTCACCCATCGTTTCTCTTGTACAGCACGGTATCCGTTAAGAAGGAGCATAGACCTGCTGAAATTTGCGCTGTAAACATCAGCGATATGGAAACACCAATAGTGACAGATCTTGAGAAAACCTCGTGTCAACGGTATGATCGGTTCCAGCCAAATCTGAGGTCGATTATGCGCAGGCTTTTGGCAACATGTGTTGCGATTACTCTCCTCGTCATCTGTGTTTTTGTGTTTTCCACAATGGGGCACCTCAGAAAGCGTGATCAGAGGGGTTTCAACGCTCTAGCAATTCTGCTCACTGGTACGATGAGTCTGTGCATTGGATCACTATTTGGATATTTGGGTTCTATGATACGGTGGCCCTTACTAGCCCGTGCGGCCCACAAAGCAGCAGATGTATTTGCCTTTATTTTCATATGCTCTGCGCCATTGATTGACAGATTATTAGGTCGACGCAATTCTAGCGATGGGATCGCCTATTGGAATGTTCCGGCTGTTAACCCAAAACGTCCGCCAGAGGAGATGGACGCGAACTACTTCTATTGTAGCAGCATTTGCTTTCGCCAATATTGCCGGCCGGCTCAGTGTTGCAATCTTTGGATTGACATTTAACTTGACCGATAAAACAAAAGCTGACTATCCAATTATGGTGTCGAACTGGTCGTCTAACCCGGATGATTTTTCGCCAAATTGGATCGCGTTTCCTGATGACAATTATGCTGGTTGGAGGGATATGGGCAGTAATCTCACTGGTATTAAAACGCTCAGGTCTCTAAACTATGTACTTAAAGATAACGCTTTAAGGCAGACAGCTCGTTTGCATTCGGACAGATACGCATCGATAACTATACGTCATCGGATTTAGCTACAAACAATGGTAAGAAGCCGGGTTCCTCAATTGTTTAGATATTATGTGCAGTAATGCTGAGGCTATCATGTTGTTCGTATAGTGAGACGCTTATTGGAGTATGCTCAGGGCGGGGTATCGACTTTGGCAAAACATATCAACACGACAACGTTCACCAATGAGACTATTGAAGGTCCAGACTTTGACCGTGTGTTGGAGTCTGAATTCGCTATCAAAGAAATGGACATCAAAGTGTTTAATGATACAGTCATGTATTCCTATTCGTTGAAAGAACGCCAGCAGTCCAAGGCTACCCGGTCGAGGAACGTCGTCCACTCGTCGGCTAACTGCAGCACGATATATATCAACGGGAGTGATATCTACCATTTCAGCAGTAATCTGAAGAAGATTATAGGTATGTGGGGTGAGATCAATTCACAGTCTTTGCGACGAATTGGTATAATGATGAAAACTTCTCATAGACATTGAGAATGGTACCTATAGTGAACAATACCTCACGGTATTACAACAGATGTTGCGGATCATACCTTATAACACAAATCGAGATATTTGGGCCTCACTTGAGAGCTCGAGTTATTTTTCGTCCAATGATGTTCCACAGTGCGCCACGACATGTAAGCTACTATTATATAACTCAGACTTGGTAAAGCAACCGCTAATGACGTGTCAATACATTCACAGATTTATACTCTCAGGCCTCGGATTACTATAGCACTGATCTCGGGGGCGTGCTTTGGCAGTGTCAGTTGTGTTTGACGGACAATAAAGACAACCCCGGAGTTGGGCACTTCGTTGGAGTTCCAGATGCGCGTATTCCGTTCAACACCAGGAATCTTTTACTTTTCCCAGCGAGCATGTTAAATAGCACTACAGTCTCACCAAACTCGGATCTGGTATTCAACTATCTTCCGTTCTCTCGTCTGGGTATATTAGGACCTAATATAGGGCTATCGGATGTCGGCTGGTGGTTATGGAATCGTTATTATGTCCTCCACAACACGGACTTCGAGAGACAATCACGGGTTTTTGCTGCCAGTCTTGTTGCGCGGATGCCTGTGTTAGCGATAGCGGCTGCGGATGATCAACTACCGAACGTCAGCCGCAACGGTTCCAACGAAAACCATTACGTCGTAACAACCCTGGAGGTTAAATGGAGAGAATTTACGATTACTATTGCAGCCATCATCTGCGGCCAAACTCTCGCAATCACGGTAGTTTTGCAGTACTGCCGGAACGTCCATGTCCGCGATGACAGCTATCTATCGAGCGCACGGCTTTTGAACACCCTTATCACGAAGGTAGATGGTGGGAGCTTGGTAACGGGGAAGGAATTGGCTGCCTGCCTGGATTCCTTAGGACAAGGTATTAAATACGGCACAAGCGCGACTGGCGACAAACTCGTTCTCGACTGTGAGGATGAGGTGGAAAGCAGCTTTCTGCTCGGCCAATTGTGGGAAGAATCACCGAAATTGAGAACGGAATGATGAAATGGCGAAAGTGGGGCTCGGAGAGAGGGCGAGACGATGCTGTTATTGCAGCGCTGGATTATTAGTTTTTATCAGCTTTCTACATTGATATACTTTTGCAGAGGGTGCGACGGAGGTGGCCTGATAATACGGTTTTTCAGTTGTGTGTGTTCGGTATTCATTGTCGGAGTCTGAGTGGAAGGATTCAGACGGGATGACATGGAAGTTTTTCATTTCACTGTCTATTTCATACGTAGTATTGTGAACTTTGACATGAACGATAGTTTATAATTTATGATTGAACCCGGCAAGATTGAAAGCAAAACGTGACAATTCCTCGTGAAAAGAGAGCTGCATGGTAACAACCGCAAGTGTGAACTGAAAAATCAGAGGCACCTAAAACCAGTAATGTGGTGGGTACAAAACCCCGACACCTCTCCTCACTTCCACTAGCCGTGACAGTTACCATGGGTAAGTCCATTCTGACCTTATCCTGGAACCGAGGTCTCGGTTGAAACTAAACTAGCATCTCCGCATTTCTGAGTTCTGTTATTATTTGATAGGAGAGGTTGCCAGCATAGTTGAAACCTTTTCCTGTAGGAACCCCGGTAAGAATGTTATGTTTCAAGTAATTGGCTAAAGTTGCAGTTGCGCAGCACAAGTGTGCACAGCCTACGGATCGATCACCCGATCGCGATGACTGCAGCTTGCATATTGTGTTACAGCATTTCCGTGGCAGTGCAAGGATCGATGACGACGCACTGTTGTTTCTTCCTTATGCGCCTGCTGGTCACTGGTTTTACTGTATCTGTTGTGGTTGGTACATAAGAAGTCTGGGAAGCGTATGTACTTCGACATATCCTACAACTTGTCAATGTTAGGTGGCCTCTGTATTTGAGACATAATACGCCAGTTCGAGGGTGTTCCGTAATCCAATGAAGACTACACCGCACTACCGCCGCTCCTAAACCCGTACCTGTGATAACAACCGACTTCCCAAGCGACCATAGACGCCAGCACAACATGGTTTTCAGGGTTCTTAGGTGTAAGATGAAGTTAGTACTCTGAGGAAATTACATGTCAGCAGCAAAGCAGGCAATTAGCACAAAAACCATACCAGTATTTTCCAATAAACTTGGCGACCTGTATTGTCTCCTTTGTATCACGTGATTCTGAGCCTTGGTACTTGGACATCTAAAATAACACATTTCAGTCGCCGGAAGCGGAACCTCCAGCACAACGGACCGAATTAGGCTAGTGATTCCATTGCCCTATGCGAGATAACAAAATGTCAACCGGTGGGGCCAACTCTTTGAAACTTTATTGGTAACTAAGTACTTTAGCATTTATACAAGGTTTAGCTTGCGCGGTAAACATTCCAATGCACCTCACTTCATGTCATACACAAGGTATAAATTGCTTAACAATTCCTTTCCCGCTCTCTACTTCAGAACTACAAGGTACGGTGGTGGTTTCGCCGCCCTTTGGAGGCGCTCAGATAGATCTCCAGCCCAGCCAACCCAGAGTTGTCATTTTTAGCAGCTCCTATGCTTCCAGATGTATATGGCTCTAACTTACTCCTAGAATTCGAATTTGATAGAACATCTCTTGGCCAGCTCCCACTGATCCAAGTTGGGGTAAGTCTCTATTGTTTCAGTGGCTAGAGCAAGCATATTGGCAACTGGGAAGATGCCTTCCACTGGGTAACTCCAATCAATTCAAGTTCATTTCAGTCCATGAGTTTTGCTCTGATCACAGAGTGTTCTATACATGAACTATGCATGAAGAGATCCTCTTTCACTTCCTTGTCTCCAATTTACTATATCACTAATATTCATAGTGCAGCTGTGAAAAAAAGCTCCAAAATGCTGTTGAATCACAATTTCTGACTGAATATCAGAGATATCATAAATGTTGAATTGTACTGATTGCTAGAAGTTTGTATTCCTAAGTACAGGTACATTGGTGATCTGATATATACGGTATTTGGAGTACGTCTTGTATGTGTGTGTGCGCACACAGCTGGCATCTCCAGCTGAATCTAGCATCCTCAGCTGAGTGTGAGGCCGTATATCCGTATATGCCCGCGTATGAGAGCACATGGGAAGATACGGTTGCACATGTGGATGCGGTCATATAATAGAGTAGTTGATAGGTAAGATTATCACTGGCAATCTCAGGGAAATCGCGAGTCTTCAATCATATATGGTTGCCGTTACCCGGCCCTGGACATGTCTCGTGCAAATGCCGAGAACATAACCATGACTGCCATTAAATCATCCCCCCCTTCATGAGCAGACCCCCTGGGCTGCCACATCTAATATATATACACATGCTTTGTCGGCTCGAATCATTCTCATTGGTTGACATGTGGTACGTACCTCTAAGAAGGATTTTTATTGGCTGACAACCCACAGCTTCAATCATTTCGATGGCTTGGC
>Ga0307515_10006704_pt1 | contig 22933 bp, 17 predicted proteins | sample 17_EM_MG_FD_194513 | JGI IMG/M metagenome (GOLD analysis project Ga0307515, IMG submission 194513) | Populus trichocarpa ectomycorrhiza microbial communities from riparian zone in the Pacific Northwest, United States - 17_EM | ecosystem: Host-associated > Plants > Roots > Unclassified | place... | reverse complement strand
CAGATACAGAAAGATCACCGCTTTAGAAATTAGAGGTTATAGCTCACCACTGAATGAAATCCACCAAAGAGATCCACGGCTAGACATAAGCTAAACAAGCTTAACTTTATCTTAATCAATCTCACCAATTCTATCCTCTCTTCACTTGAACCACGGGTTACATTTTATATACAAGATCATGCAAAGAAAGAGAAAGCAAAATGTAAGCCACATCAAGTTCAACTGACAAATTGCAACTAAGAAAATACTACTTCGATAAAATAAGGAGAAGAAAGGATACATTAGAATGGCTGGAGATATCATAGGTTGGCTCGTTTAATTCTTTAAGGTGAGGATTAACGCGCCACTCTGCAATTCAACCTTCTTTCCGGCTATGAGATCCTTCAACATGTTCCAAACCTTTGCACTTGCCTGGAGACTGCAGTTGTATCGCGTGAAAAACAAGTTAATGGCGACTGACCATACTCCATCTATCATATACTGGGACACATTGACAAGTTTATCTCTCTGAGACCCTCCTCGTTCGATTCTGAATAGAAGAGAGCAAATGATGTTGAATTTTAGCTTCTTGATTAAGGGCAAGACCTATCAAAACTTGTTTTAGTCATCTTTCTTAAACAAAGGGCAGTTCATTCATGGTAAACTTCATCAACAAACAGTGACTTGTTTTCCTTGCCAACGCATCCTGACTCTCATCCATTTTCCCCACATAATGTTTCAGTGATTCAGGCTTCAAAAATGATACAAGAGCATCCCCGACGCGCTTGTGATCTTGTCCACTGAGTTCTGCTAAACATTTATTATTAACATGAACTAATTTAGCAATCAAATATTACAAATTAGAAAAACTAGAAATCAAGAATAGGTTTAGGAAAGACTTGTATAGATTTCTATTCTTAGCTTTCCATTCTTAAACAGGACTCTTGTTTATGTATACATACACATTCTATGCAATAAGAAAGGAAGACAACAAATTAACATAGACAGTTGTTTCTCATTATTATATGGTATCAGAGCAACCGATCCAAATCTAATCTTTTTTTTCTCAAATCACAAAACCTAAAACATGGCAGAAACAAACTCACAGAACAATGCCCAGATGACAACCACAAATTCTAGAACCGACACTCAAACCAACACTACCCAAAACCCTGACCTGCCAATAGTCATCCCTGGAATCAAACTCAATGGCTAGAACTATGAACTATGGTCACAGATCATGGAGATGTTTATCTCCGGCAGAGACAAACTTGGATTAATCACCGCTGAAATCAGACAACCAGCACTTACGGACCCAACATATAGTAAATAGAGAACATAAAATGCCATTGTTAAAGGTTTGATTATCAATTCCCTAAACCCAGATTGAATTGGGAATTTTATTAGATTTCCTACAACTAAAGGGGTTTGGGACGTCATTGCCACAACCTACTTCGATGAAGGAGATAATTTTCAGGTATATGATCTAAAAAGAAAAGTCATCCGAACAATATAAAGGAGTGGTTCGCTAGAAGACTACTACACCGGCTTACAAACTCTCTGGCAAAAGATTGACCACGGACGCCCAAATCCCATGACATGCATTGAGGACATACAAAAATACAATAAATTAATTCAAGAAGATCGAATGTATACCTTCTTGGATGGTTTAGATGATCAATTTGATCAGACTCGCCGAGATATTCTTCAACAGACTCCTCTGCTTTTGATCGAGCAAGCCTTCGCTCAAGTACGAAGAGAGAACACCAGACGAACCATGATGATGGAGAAAGAAGCTGAAGATAGCTTCGGACTAACAAAAGGCAGAGACAATAACTAGGGTGAGATGAGAAGAGGAGGAATGAGGAACATAAGGCTACAAAATGAAAAAAAATAAGACTAACGTGAGCAGCAGGATGGCTGATGAAGGTTGGGCTGATTTCAAGGGTCTCACTCTCACAAGCCCAAATAAACGGGCTGGACCTGGTGGCAACTCTTCCAAACAGTATTTTGGCCCATCATCATCTAATAAACAGACCATTTGGCCCAAACCTGGTCCCCGTGGGCAGAACTCTAGCATGCTATTTTTTGCTAGACCGAAAGCCCAAAAGGGTGGGTGCACTCATTGTGGCGGAAATAAACACACAAAAGATATGTTTTTTCAACTACACAGGTATCTAAAGTGGTGGTATGAACTTAAGGGAAAAAAACAAACATGGCCAAGCAATATTCGTTACTATATAATACAAATCCAAACACACTTGTGCCACTCAAAAGTCAACCTCATTCCACAACTCAAGGCCCAGTACTATTGGTTCCACAAACTTAGTATCCCATTGTGAACATGTAAACAATTGGATTATTGACTCAGGGGCGACAGATCACATGACCTATGATCCTAATAACTTTAAAACAAAGTCAGTTCCTCGACGGCAGGCCATATCAAACGTTAATGGTGATATATATATATCCAACAACAAACGGAGAAACAGTGGAATTATCAACCACATTCACTCTTCCTACTACTCTTTTTGTTCCTTCACTCTCCACTCAACTATTATCAGTAGGTCAAGTAACAGAAGATTTAAATTGAAGCGTACTAATGTACTCCTCATTTTGTTTGTTTCAAGATGTTCTCACGAAGAAGATTTTTAGTCGTGATATAAGAGAGGGGGGTTATATTATGTGGATGATTTAGATCTTGGTAAAGTTTATTCTACTCAATCATCATAGCGGCAAGGACAAGACATCTGGTTATGGTATTATCAGTTAGGGCATCCATTATTCCGCTATTTACAACATTTATTCCCTATTTTATTTGAAAATATATTGCTCTCTAGTTTTAAATGCAAGGATTGTATCCTAGGTAAAAGTCATCAAACAAATTACCCCATCAGTTATAATAAATGTAACACACCATTTGAGATTATTCACTCTAATTTATGGGGTCTTGTACCTATTACGACTACTGCTGGCTTTAGATGGTGTCACTTTTATTGATGACTGTACAAAGGTCTCTTAGGTTTATATGTTAAAACATAAGAACGATGTCCTACCAGTTTTTCATAAATGTGTCACCCTTGTACAAACTCAGTTTTTTATGGGCATTAAAACTCTTCAATCTGATAATGAATGTGAATATATTAGTCAAAGAGTATAGACAATTTTGTGATAGCAAGGGCATCATACATGAGACTACATGTCCACATACTCCTCAGCAGAATGGAATTATCAAACAAAAAAATAGACACATATTGGAGACAGTACGGACAATTATGGGAGTTGCTCATATGCCCTAACGATTCTGGCATGATGGCGTCGGCACATCTATTTATCTTTTCAACTGCATGCCATCCCAAGTACTTGATTTTCACACACCACTACAAACTTTGGAACGGTATGTTACACAATTCGGATACTCATATCGCTTGCGGCAAACCTGGATTGGCCTTTACATCAGTTTGATGTAAAGAATGCATTTCTTCATGGAGATCTAAAAGAGGAAGTATACATGGATGTTCCCCCTGGTTTTACTGGAAGAACAAAAAATATGGTGTGCAGGCTTACAAAATCACTTTATGAACTGAAACAGTCTCCCAGGGCATGGTTTGGAAGATTCAGTCTAGTAATGCGGAAGCATAGATTTAGCCAAAGCAACTCGGACCATACACTATTTCTGAAAAGAAATGGGGGGAAAACAGTGGCTTTGATTATTTATATTGATGACATGATAGTCACAGGTAATGATGAAGATGAGATTTCAGAATTACAAAAGTATATAGCAAGTGAATTTGAAATGAAGGATCGTGGTGGGTTGAAGTATTTTTTGGGCATTGAAGTATACAAATCAAAACTGGGCATATTTCTATCACAAAGAAAGTATGTATTGGACCTATTAGACAGGTATGTTAGATTGCAAACCTGTAGAAACACCAATCATACAAAATCATTATTTAGCAAATATCCGGATCAGGTTCCCACAAATAAAGAATGATATCAAAAAGTGGTGGGAAGACTCATCTACGTACCTGTCACATACACATCCTGATATCGCATATACAATCAGCCTAGTCATCAATTCATGCACAACCTAAGTGAGATACATATAGAGGCAGCATTGCGAGTGCTTAGATACTTAAAATCTTCTCCTGGAAGAGGAATTCTCTTCTCGAAGAATAATCACCTTAACCTCATTGGCTATACTGATGCAGACTGGGTTGAGAATCTGACAGAAAGTCTACTTCAGGATACTTTACCTTTGTTGGGGGAAACTTGGTAACCTGAAAAAGTAAAAAGCAAAAGGTAGTTGCTCTATCTAGTGCTGAAGCAGAATTCAGAGGGATGACCAAAAGATTATGTGAAGTACTATGGATAAAATGACTACTTAAGGAGCTGGGATATCCTATGGATACTGAAATCAAGATGTACTATGACAACAAAGCTATAATTGCTATAATCAATTGCTATAATCAATAATTTAGTTCAACATGACTGAACTAAACACGTGGAAGTAGATAGACATTTCATCAAACAGAAAATTGATGAGAAGACTGTGATTTTTCCTTTTGTCAAATATGAGGATCAACTTGCAGATATACTTACTAAAATAGTATCGAGTAAAGTATTTAAATGAGAGGGAGTGTTGATATCTTTGCATCAACTTGAGAGGGAGTGTTGATAGGAACTAATTTAGCATTTAAATATTACAAATTAGGAAAACTAAAAATTAGGAATAAGTTTAGGAAAGACTTTTGTATATTTCTATTCTTAGCTTTCCATCCTTAAACAAGACTCCTGTACATGTATATATACATATTCTATGCAATAAGAAAGGAAGACAAATTAATACAGAAAATTGTTTCTCATTATTGACATTTATCCCCCAAAATCCTCGTCAAAGTTTGTGTTTGGCTTTGGCGAGTGTGATGCTATCGCTAGTGAATACGAACTTGTTTTGAGCCTGGCCATATATGAAAACAGTTGGTTTGCCAAACAGACTTAGCTTTGATATTGGACCGTATTTTTGCACCCTTCGTTGAAACCATTTTTCTGCAGTATTGGCTCTCATGGCACGCTGAAGGTGTAGGCTATATGGCCTATTAAGGGAATTCCCAGTGAACCTGAAGGAACCTTCTTTGATGACCTTCTGCACCTGGTAAGCAGAAGGAAGATGGGTACAGGGAAGATAAAAATGGTGAAAATGTATTCATTTCTGCAGATATGGAGTTAAGTGGGCATGTGACTTATAAATGAGAATTGTGAGGACAATTAAATTGCTTTTGGTCATTGGGGTTGTAATTTGGCCATAATTGGCGATTAACCTATAAAAAAATGATGTGGGACACATTTTTGGACCATAAAAATTGATTGATCTCTGCGGAGGAAGTGGAAATTTAGAGGTGTCGACTGTCAACTGTCCTAGGACAGGTACGAGGTTAGGTTGAGATCTAAATTTGGATCATAATTTGCTGTCAGCATTATAAGAAAATTGACGTGGGACACATTTTTGGCTGGTTTGACCTTGTGTCAGAACGAATGATATTGATCTTTCTCACGGCTATGAATATTATATTAACAGTGTTGTATTATTTGTTATTTTGTGCATTTGATTCCAATGCTTAGCACCAATCAATGCACGAAGACAGATGCTTTGCTGTCTTTGTCATCATGTGGTTCAAGATCGGTCATCAAATTTGATTCGTAAATTGTGAAAGTTAGAGCAGGTATATAGTACTGTGAAAATATGTCTAGTTGGATTTGTTCCTAGTTCTTTTGTGTTGGTTTAACCCTAGTGAATTTCTAGGGTTTTTCCAGTCTCTTCAATTTCCTCCTTGTTCTACATCAAATGAAGACTGTCTATGTCATAACCAAACCTACAATAATAACTTTCTGGGCAGATCCGAAGCCTGAAGTCTACTGGGTAAAATTTCACTCTTTCGTTTTTCTTCCTCTATTGCTTTTTGCAATGCTTCACATGAAGAAAGAGAAGACTGAAAAGATTTCCAAGGAAGTGAAAACTCTCCCACATGCAAGAGGTTAAGAGGTTTAAAAATTTACCTCTAATTCTTATCACTTTTTCCTCATCAGGTTTTCATTTACCAGTCAGTTCGAGGAGAAAGGGGAAACCTCATCAGGTTTTCATTTACCAGTCAGTGCGAGGAGAAAGGGGAAAGAGGGAAAATATTGAAAAGGTAAAATATTGAAAAGGTACTCAGCATGATGAAGAGAACGCCCCAACTGAGCCAGAAATCGGGTTGTACTTTACTCTTGAACAACATTTTGCCTCATACATTTAATAGCTTCAGCACACACTGGTACATTTAATAGCTTCAGCACACACTGGTACAAATCAGTTAAAAAATTTAAAATTCCTCGACACAAATATATGAGTTTCTACAATCTCAGTGCATCTATTGAAATCAGTTATATAAAAACCCTCAAAAGCCTTCACTCAGCCTTAGCTGGAATGTGGTTGCCACCAGTCGCGATTTTGTACAGGTAAAACAGAGTCATAAGAGCACTGCAAGAAAACACAACGGTAAGTGCATAGCTCATGAAATCAAAATAAATGATTCAATCAATAAAGGAAATCCCCGTTAATATGGTGATTATTAGATGGAGGGTTTCATAAAGTAAAAGATAACGCATAGTGGCATGATGCAATCGTGCACAATACAAAAGGATGGAAGAACTGAAATTTTGGGTGTAAACAAAAAAGAAACTTTAGCAACATGGCTTCTAGAATATTAGATCAAAGGTTTCACAAGGTTAATGGTAAGGCATAGTGGCATGATGCAATTACACACAATACAACAGCAGAACCAATATATTTTAGGGACTAGCACATGCTAGAAAAGATACTAAACAAGAGAGAGCTCAAAAGTTCTATGCCAATACCATGCCAGAACGGGGTTGGAATTTAGATTTCCAGACCAAAAATCAGATTGAATAGCTCTCGTTTGATTTATATTTCACAGAAAACACTAGAAAAATATTCAGCAAAGAGTACAATAGATAACCATTGAATATAAGAGGATGAAAAGTGAGATAAGATGTATACAAAATATAAGGCAAATCCATGAATTTTTGCATCTACTAATCAATTTTATGATAGGGGTATTGCACATATAATCAGAAAAGAAAGTAGCAGGAAGACGAAAGAGCATGATTTATCTTACCTGATACCAGCAACAATACCAGCAGGCATTATCTTAGAGGTTTGCATATAGCGTTGCCCCATCACAAATGTCAGTATGGCTGCACAAACTGTTTCAAAGGCACATGAATGAATGAATATAATTACAAATTTCCAGACTATTGGAAAACGATGAAGTAATATGAATACAGTTTGAGTAGTAAAGAGAAGGATGCGATGTTTTCTTCATTTTTAACAGTCCTAGTCAACAAAAAAAGATCAGGATCTGAAGCTTCGCAGATGAATATAAAGCATTTCTATCCTCCTCTTCGAAGATCAACAAAAACACCATAGTCTTGACATTCAGAATAGGGAAGAAAATCCAATTAACATTTCAGTCAAAATAAACTGTTAAATGGATATTTTCCCTTCTTGGATTCATATGACCATCAACAAACATACACTTGTACTAAAGGTCATTTTTTTCTGTTTTTCCGCACAATCGATTTTAACGCACAGATTAAACTTGAGAGTAGCTTAGTCCCTCTCATGGAAAATAACGGTCATTTCATTCACCCCGATCGACAAACCAACTTCTCTTCGTAATAGAGAACGCTCCAATCACCAAAAATACACAGAATGATTCAAGTTGAAAACAAAAACCCTTCAATCATCTTAAGCCCAAATGACTACTTCCACTACCCTTTCATCCCGTTCACAAACTAATGCTATTTTCTAGACATAGCATATATAATCACAAACCAAGAGGAACCTATTACAATAATAAATACCATCTCATCTAAATCAAAAAAGGAACCTTATTTACTCCATAAATACTTCAAGCCTTAAACACCATGCCCCTTTCTTTTAATAAGGAAATCCTCACACATACTGTCCGTATCCATTCAATTTTCCATCTTTCACTCATTCCTACTCATAGATTATCAAGATCAACACCATTTCAAACACATAACAAGTTAAATTACAGACACAATCAGGAACGTGAACAGCACCAAACCAAAAAGCTACAACCAAATGGAAGAAACAAAGAAAAGAAACAAAAGGGTCTTACCAGTTTCGATAGCCAAGCCAGGAAATGAATTCTTCCTCTTCTCAAAAGCTTTAAGACTCAAGTACCCAGCAAAGATAAGAACCAATCCAGTGCCAGCACCACCTCCCAATGATGCCATACTCCCTTTCTTCAAATACCCAATAACCCCTCCAATCACAAGAACCAAGCCATAAGGGATTGTGAAGCAGAAATCATGCATCTTTCTTGGTTTTCTTGATTTCCAAGATCGAAACTTTTTCTTCACAGATCAAGCAAAGAATGAGTATTTTTTCTGTTGGTCAACTGTTTGTGGTCGACCAGAAATGAAATGATTTTATTATTTTTGTTTCCTGATTTGCCCTGGGGACTGTCAAGGGAGTTATACAAAACGTGGTCGTTTTGTTAGTTCTAATTGTAAATGGAAAGTGGTGGGGGGACCATTTATCATTATCGGAGTGTGGTAAGCACGGTGGGAAGGAGTGAGTTACTGAGTTATTCGTGATCAAGTTTGGTTACTTGTTGCATTATGGTCCTTGTATTTTCATAGTAATGACAAATTGAACATTCTATAAAAACATTTTGCTTGTTGAGTTTCTCTAGTTTAAAAACAAAATTGAAAAAAATCTAAATTATTAAATCAACCCATGAATCATTCCAATCTATTATTTATATTATATTTTTTTATTTTTTTATTTTTTGTGCTGACTAGATTGGATTTAGTTAAGTCTACCGGATCATTAAAAATTCAGTCAAAAAAAAAATCTTGAGAAATAAATTGAGTGCATCCAATCAAAGAGACTAAAAATGTAACAAAGTAGCAGAATATTGAGACACAAACAGGTCCAAATGAACAAAGTCTAATGGGTTTGGGGCAGACAAGAAAACAAAAGCAAAGCTTGCAGCAACCATGAACTTCCAGTGGTGAACAGAAAATAAAGAGCTGAAAAAAGAAAAAGAAAATGCAAGCACGTTTTAAAAATTTCTGTTAGAATGCTGAGTAAAAAAAGTTAAATTTTCTACAAAATAATTTAATTTAAATCAAAGAAATAGCATAACTTGAATAAAAATGGATAGAATATTTTAAAAATAGATGAGATTCATTAATTAAAAACATAGTTATAAAATCAAGAATGATTTGGTGGTAAGTAGATCCAAACTGATTTGATAGATAAATTTAGGATCTTCCGGTTCAAGTTAAAAAAGAAATAGAATAATAAATTGATTTAATTTGACTTAATTTGGGTAAAACCAGGTCAAAATATAATAATTTTAAAAAATAATTATCAAAATAATATTTTTTTAAAATTTTCTTAAAAAAATTAGATTAATCCTCATGAACCGTCAACCAAGCCTCATGCCAAATCAAATTTTAAAATTATAATTAAGAAATTTTGAAAGCTTAAGAGTCAAATTGATATCAATGCTAACATTAAAACTATATATACAAAAATATGGTTATTTTTAAAAATATTTTTTATTTAAAAATATATTATAATTAAAAAAAATTAATAAAAAATATATTTTTATTAATACATGAAAATATCAAAATAATATTAATTTAAAAAAGATTTAGTTTTTTTTTTGTTTTTTTATTTTGTTTTTTGAAAAGGAGTTATATTTCTAAGGTTTGCATGTAAGAGAACGTCGCAACTTTTCAGAGTACTCTAATGCTTGTTTGTTTTGGTAGCCGGATTCAAACCCCAACCCGAACCAGCTCGTTATATTCAATCCTCAAATCTCTCCCCTCCGAAACCCCAAACGCTTCAAAAACCCTAATGGCAGCGCCAGGAACCCAATTGAAATCCAAGCGACCCACTTGTCCATCTTGCTCCAAACCCGCAAGTCTCTGTATCTGCATTCGAATCCAGAACCCGGGTCTTCAAAACAAGGTAAACATCACCATTCTCCAACACAGTCTAGAGAGAAAACACGCTCTTAATTCTGCAAGAATCGCAAGAGTAGGGCTTCAAAATGTCACTTTGAGCACTGTTTCTGATGTTAAATTTGATGCCAAGTTCATGATCCATTTGTTTGACCCGGGTCATGATTCGGGTTCGGGTCAAGATGGAGAAAAAAGTTCAGATTTTTATCAAGTTATGGATGATAAAGCTGATGAATTCGATGCCAGTCATGTAACTAAAGGTAGTAAAGAGCCAGTGATTACCTGTAGTGTAGGTAAATATGGAATTGTTACTAATATTAGTATTGGTAATGTATGGATGCCTCATGTTCAGTGGAAAAGAAGGCTAAGTTTTGATAAGATTTTGGCCTCAAAGGTGGCTGTTGATGATTTGGCAAAAGGGTTTGTTGTTAAAAAGTTGCAAAGGAGAAGGGTTGATGGGAGTGAAGAATTGGAAGAGGTAGAAGAGTTTGAAGTTGCGGTGCCTCCAGGGTCAGTGCTTTTATTTCCTAGCAAGAACGCATTGGATGTTGATGGTCTTAAAGCAATGGATTTTGAAGCGAAGAATTTGATTGTTTTAGATGGGACATGGTCAAAGGCAAGGAGAATGTATTGTGAGAATCCGTGGTTGAGGTTCTTGCCGCATTTGAAGTTGGACTTGGATAGGTTGAGTTTGTATAGTGAGGTTAGGCAACAACCAAAAGCTGGCTATTTGTCTACTATTGAGAGCATTGTTTATGCGTTGGAGGAAATAGGGGATTATCCTGAAGGCTTGGATAATCTATTGGGTGTTTTTGAGTCGATGGTTGGTGATCAAAGAAGATTTAGAAATGAGAGGCTGAGCAAGCTCTCTTCTGCATAATCATTCTGCTTGCTATTGTAATTTTTATCTTATTTATGCAATACCATTTTAATATGGAGGTGACTTCATTGACTTGCGAACCTCAAAACACAGTGCTTGCATCCAGTTGGGACTTGAGATGTTCATCTTATCTATTATCTATCTTGAATTATGTTGTTGACTCATGCATTCATGTCTTCCTGATTTGCTGTTGTGGACTGTAGAAAGTTGATGATGTGGCTTAGTGAAATTTAATAGTTTGTGTATGGACCTTTGATTGTCCTGATATTACTCTGAGAAAAGATATACACGATACGACTAAGCTCAGCTTTTAAGAATTCTGTAGCTGAAATTAATTGTCCCTAGTCATTACGGATGCAGAGAACATTAGCATTGGAGTGAAAAATGCCAAAAATAATGGCAGTTTGCTGTCACTGATGGTTTTACTTTACTGTCTTGACAAGAAAATGCAAAGGGCAGATTTGCACTCGATCAAGGCTGATGGCAAGATAAACTGCTGCATTTAATCATCTTTGAGATGGTGCCAGAATAGCAAGATGTGTAAGCGAAGGAATATGTTTGCCTGCACTGCAGAATTGAGTTGTATCTGTAGAACATTGTAATTTCGGTTGCAGATATTGTTTCAAGTAATTTTATTGTGTGCTCTTAGTTGCAAGGTACTTGAACTTCATTCTACAATTCTCTTCGTTAATGAATTCTCATTCTCCTTTATCAAGATTTTGAAGTAAGATGAAGTTCATGTAATCCTCCTCAAAAAGCATGCATTGATTTGACATGGTAAAAGATACGCACTTTATGATTAGCAGCTTAGCTACAACATGGGATCGATCGATCCAAGAATCTAACCTTTTTCAAATTAAACATTTAGAAGGGCAATCATGCAGGATAAATGAACTGGTCAAAGGATCGTAGAAGATTGCAACACTTTACTAGAACTCTAGAAGTTGCTAGTCAAGGCATACAAATGCGAGAAAATTAGTAAGACAGTTACTCTGTAGCTATAAATTTAGTAGCTGTCATGATCCTGCCATAAACATTCAGCCCTTGCGCTTTACACTGATATTTCCTTATGTTCTCTTCTTGGTGTATTTATTAATTCACCAAACACTCAATATCATGCTATCAAAACCTCCACCAGAAAGCTATATTAAGCTTCAAAACTGATTTTGTCAGTAGGATTTAGTTTCTCTGGTTTGTTCCTTGTATTCTCTTTGACTCAAGTGATAAAAAATCAAGAAAATACAATCAGGGCAGGTTTCTTTCACTATATGGGCAAGAAAATCAAGAACGAGCGAACCAGTGCCGTGCAACATTGCAATGAAGTTAAGGTCTCAGCCTTACAGATGACATTCTGTCACTGCCATCTTTCATTTGGTGAGAGAGAGACAAAGATCACTAGGTCAGGGTCTCTCTCTCTTTCGTTATGGGAGGACTAGTAAGTTTAAATAGACTTCAATATTAATTATTGTTGGCTGGTTGATGGTTCAAGAGACGGGAGAGTCTTCTTTTTAAGGAGTAAGATTTGAAACATAACCTGTCATGGTTTCTTAGAAATTTGAGAGATTCTATGTTCCCTTTTAGGCTTTTATGATTTAATTGGTAACTAATTTCCAACCCTTTTTTAGTTAACTGGTCTGTTTTCATATACATAGCTTGGTTTTCTTAAACTAACATGAATATGCTTTTTATTCTCTAAAGCTTAGTCTCTCCGCACTACTGGATGATCAAGATTATAAATAGAACAGGGACATCAGAGATTACTGCTTGTGACACCTTTTGGATTAGTTGGCACGCTCTTGCAGGCTAGCTTGATAACCTGCCAATATGAATAAATTGTGTCGTTCTTCACTTAATTGCAGTAAAAGCAATTTCTTCTGCCATTTCAGTATCTGTCGTGTCTGTTCTAGTCAATGGACTCCTCACTGCTTGCAAAAAAAAAACGAAGAAGAAGAAGAAATCTTTAATGCTAGTAGCAATGAAGACTGCTTCTTTACTATATGGAACAAGGCATAATGACTTCATTCACTACATCCAAGGAGGTGTGATTTACACTTAGAAGCCTCATTGATTGTACCTCCTTTGATAATTTAAATATAAACTCTCAAGAGCTTCTTGTTTGTTTTTTTGACACAGCAGTGTAATTTAACCTTCTGCTGCACCAAATGGCAGTAAAGTTCCTTCCTTTCCTTCACAAAACCCTAACCCAAAACCCTAAATCAAAATCCCTATACGTTTCTTACTTCCTAAACCACACTCTCTCTCAAGACCAATATGACCCGCCATTTTCTCTCACCAAAAAACCCAAACCCAAAAACACCACCGAGCCGAAAGAAACGCCTGACCCGAATAACCACCCGAAACTCCCTGTAAAATCGGACCTTGCTTTTGACTTCAGATACTCATATTCTGAGTCAAATCCTGCAATTGAGCCAATTGGGTATCGTGAACCGAAACGCTTTTCTCCATTTGGACCCGGTCGCCTTGATAGGAAATGGACTGGCACTGCTGCTCCGACCCAGTTGGAGACGGACATGGATAAGTTAATGGAGGAGAGGAATCGGGTTCTTGGGGACCCACTTACGGAGGAGGAGGTGGCGGAGCTAGTGGAGCGGTATCGCCATAGTGATTGCTCCAGGCAAATCAATTTGGGTAATTTAGTTACATTAAAATGACATATCATCTATTATATGCCCAATGAACGACTTGTTGTTTTGATCAATTTGTTTGCTTTATCTTGGTGGTAGGCAAGGGAGGGGTTACTCACAATATGTTGGATGATATTCACAACCATTGGAAGAGAGCTGAAGCTGTGAGGATCAAGTGTTTGGGAGTACCAACTCTTGATATGGACAATGTTTGTTTCCATCTTGAGGTGTTGAGCTTAATACAAAGTCTCATAGAATTTTATTTCTTAAAGTTGGAATTCATTTTATCAACCAATCATACATAGTTTTTGGTGTTTGTTAGCTGATGTAGATGATAGTGTTTTTTTGTAGGATAAATCTGGTGGGAAGGTTGTCTATAGGAACATTAATATCCTTCTTTTGTATCGGGGTCGAAATTATGATCCTGAGAACCGGCCTGTTATTCCCCTCATGTTGTGGAAGCCTTATGCGCCTATATATCCGAAGCTTGTTAAGAATGTAGCTGATGGTTTGACGTTTGAAGAGACGAAAGAAATGAGAAACAGAGGATTGAATTCTCTGCCCCTGATGAAACTCAGTAAGTGAAATGTATTATCTAGGGTTGGATAGATTGTTGCTTTAAATAAATTTCAAGGTGATTGAAAGAGGAGGGTGTGTGAGTGGTGTGTTAACTTTGAATGCTGTGAATCTGTGTTCAGCCAGGAATGGTGTGTATGTGAATGTGGTTGACAGAGTGAGGGATGCTTTTGAAACTGAGGAGGTTGTGAGACTGGACTGCAAACATGTGGGTATGAGTGACTGCAAAAAGATTGGTGTGAAACTAAAGGTACGAGTATGACTCAAGCATTACATTTTGTTATTTATAAGATCATGCATGAATGTCTCGCATGACCTTTTATTCCCAAACTGTAGGATTTGGTACCTTGTGTTCCTATTTTATTCAAGGACGAGCAGATTATTCTTTGGAGGGGCAAGAGAAATCAGGAGCTGGAATCATCAACTGCCTGAGCGCAAACTTGGAATCATGTTTTTGGCAAGCCAGGATTGCTGATTGGAGTTTGCTTGTTCTCTAAACACACTCAGCTGGCTGAGACAACATGGATTGGCTTGGTTTACCTGATCAAACCAACAACATATCATCCTTCGTCTCTTGTTTGGTGTGACAGTTAGAATGCCGAAAGGTCCATCCATTACCTCCTTTGCATAAAGGACTCTAGCGTTGCCCATTTGCTTAAAATTGGCAGTCTGTTAGACTAAAATTGAGGCCTGATTTGTACAATCTTATCACATTGCAAGAACTCATGTATTTTCTTGTTTGAGATTGTATTTAAAACTTACTCTTGGTCAAACCGCAATATCCTTCGTTGTTTCTATATCCGGAATTGTGATCGTGGGTCATTATGCCATCTTAGGTGTAAAGAAAGTTGAGACAGAACTCTGAAGTTTCAGGTTCTTAAAAGTCTTGTTATCCTATTCAAGTTTTGATACTATGTTGTTGATGCTTGAGGATTTCCAATGGCACATAAAATTAGGTGCATGTTAAGACGTACAAGAAATTGACTCTATCGCTATAGTCTGGCTACCCTCTTACTTGTTTTGTACGATAGGAAGGGATCCACCGAAAGGGTATAACCATAAGCTCGCTTTTGTTGTTTCTTTTTGGTAGGATTGGTAGGCATACTAATCTTGGATTACATCGAGGAGTTCTTTCTGTTCCATAAAGTGGCCGTTTTCGCTTATGGAATTTCACAAGCTTACCTCTTATTCCGATCCCAGCGGAATATGAACTCAAGATTTCTAACTTTGACTTGCAAGCTCAACCCCTCGAATTAAATTATCTAATCAGTAATGATTTTTTAATGGAAAAATAAAAATGTTGCTGTTAATCCCATTTTTAGACAGTAGCACCTGCCGGCAGATCAATAGTTCTTCGTTCAGATATTTGATCATTATTTGAGGATCAAGAATACTGTTTCATAGCTCTTTCACCTGAATCCACCAATCCCTCTGGGTACCAAACTCTTTGAAATTATGTGTTGTAACCATCATTGTTTTTTCTCTTGGTCCACTAGTGGTTATAGCAAGTAGAGATATCTAAAAGGCCATCTACTAGCCAACCAACACAGGAAGAACAGCATCCTTAGGTGAACGGCTTGAAATTATCCTTCATAAGAAACAAGTGAAATACAACAGCAGCTAGTGAAGTTACTATATTCTATACCCCAGACAAGAGGTGATGGCTTCATTTTATCTACTTGACTGAGATAGGCATGGTAGACTGTGTATCACGACTATTTACTTTGACCTCGCTCGAGTAAAGTTTCATCCCATTTTAGGGTGACAGGAACCAAAAGTTTGAGCATTAAGGTCCCGAGAGAATCTTCATCAGTTCATGTTTCTTTTCAGCGATGCATCCAGAATTCTCCAATGAAGTTATCCAGACCTGATCTGATCTAACAGACTCATCGTCATCGTTCCTGTGCCAACTCCAGTAGGCATGAGTTGAATTCGCTAATTTGAGCTCGCCATGGCCAAAACTTGCTTCACGGAAGACTGACCAAGCTGGTTGTGGGTTTTTGTATCTGTTAATGATATGAAGAAAATTAGATTGTAAGCAAGACAAAGAACTACTCGTTTCGAAAACATTGTTTTCAAAATCTTTTGGTCCTATAAAAGTTTGCTCGCAACAGAAAGTTGTTGGAGTGAGGACATACTTGCTCGCTAAACCTTCTCTGTTTCCTCCATCTCCGATCGTAATATGGACAGCACCACATGGATCCAATTTTCCTTTGTTCACACGTTCCTATCAAAGAGAATGCCAGATAATATAATCAATGTTTCATGAAATCGAGGATGACAGAAAGGTAAAGGCAAATGCAAATGCAGACATAGACTCCTAAACAATTTCCTTGTTCATCATTTAGGGTAAGACTCTCGTCAAGAGAATTTGAATGACAAAACTATAAAGGAATGCAAATCGAAAACTTTATACTTTATAGTGAATGAAACTAAGTCAAGACAAAGATACTTTAGGGAGTATCCCTGGATCTCTGCCTCAAAGGAAATTCTATACCATACCGTGCGTTCATAAGCATGCACATGGCCAGCTAGCACAATATCCACACTAGCAGCGTGAAGTAATGGCTCCATAGCTGCCAGCATTCTGTCCCCTTCATCTTGATGAGCCTCGTTGCTATTATACCATGGGACATGGAATAGTACGATCAGCCAAGGTGTCTTCTTTCGATCCACCTTTGCAACATCAGCCTGTAGATCAATTATGATAGTGAAACCCCAATATTAGAAGCAACTAAAATATTCTCTATTCCTCATGGAGCTTTGAACAAAGAAGAAAGAAGGACAAGAGAACAAACAAGACACCTATCATGTATGCTCATGAAAAGATGAAACTTGAAGCATTTTGCATTAACTTTTGAAATGGCTAAGCCTTCTGTTTTTTGGGAGGCTTTCACCCGCACTGAAGCATCTTGCGTTAACTTTTGAAAGGCCTCGTTCATAGTGTGATCACTAATATGCTGCACCTTAATAATCTAAATTTCAATACGGTACGGAGCTATGTTGACAAAATGAGATTGATAGTATTTGATACAGTTTCACGTGCTGCTTTCCAAGTTCTCCAACTAGTCCCAATAAATGTTAAGATAATTCAGGGAAGGACAATAGTAAGTCTTGCATTGTTTCATAATGCCTTAGATGACACACAAACAAAGGACACACATAGCCAGGAGCATGGAATCACAACATGCTGTTGACATGTGCGAAAGAACCACGTGTATACATCAAATAATTATTTCCAAATTTCCTGCCAGCGAGTCTCTTGACAAATTCACATTTTCTTACCAGTTCATTGAGCCTTTTGTTAATAAACTACTATTTGCACTTAAAACAGAAAAGGAAAGAAGATCACATTGTAAGAGGATAAAGATTTAACTAACCTTGAGCCAGTTATATTGATCCGAGTGCTCATCGTAATCTGTATATGAGCCAAGCATAATAATGTGAGCCCCTACAACTTCAAAAGAGTAATAAAGATTTGAACTTGATCCACTCTCCTCATATGGCATCTTCCATCTAGAATTGTAGGATTGAAAACCATCCTTAAAGAACATAATGCTTTCCTTTTCATGATTCCCCTGTGTTACCATCCATGGTCTTGCACTGGCAAGTGGCTCAACCAGCTCGCCAAATGTGTCCCAGCGGTGCTGTATGTAATCAGCATATGAAAGGTCTCCAGGAAGCAGGTGCACATCATATTTGCATAGGTCAATATGATCTAGTGTCGATTTAGTCCATCCAGTTTGGCCTAAATCTCCTGCCACAGCAAACATAACAGGGAACTGAGCTGGAGGAGTCTTGAGCTTGTACTCAGGACCTCCTCCACCACATCGATAGTAATAAACCGTGTTATCTTCCAGCGGCCCAATGACTGTGTGGTGTATCTTTCCAGAGCTATAAAATAGATAACTATATGAAGTGCTCTCTCCTTGAGACTTATTGCTGTATCTTCCAGGAGAAGTTCCATATTCAACCATGGGTAGGGTAGATTTATCATTGGAGACCCATGAGACTCGCATGTGCTTGTCTCCAGCCAAAGAGATATGCACCTACAATAGGGATTCATTGAGCCAAAGCACTTCAAAACCAAATCAGCATCATAAATTACTTTGAAACCCAGAAAAACTATTGTTCCAAAGCATTTCACAGAGTCGCAGACAAGAAAAGCATCTCAGAAACAACTCTTTGGGGTAACTTCAGCATGTAATTAAACCAAACAGACACCCACCAAATCAAGTCCAATAAAACAACAATCAAGATCAATAAAATCAAGAGTTCCAATGCAACTAAACAGCAACAATTCAACACATTCAAAAGTAACACTCTTTCTTGACTTTATCCTATTCAATAAACTATTTTTTCATCAAAAGAACCCGGATGAAGAAAACAAAAAAAAAAACCCGGATCAGATAATCGGAAAAGAAACAATCTTCAACACTAAAACCAATGCAAAACACAATCTGATCAACAGAACAGGAAGAGGGATGATAAGATAACCTGTTGGGGATGAGAAGACAACTTTGAATTCCAAGGAAAATGAAGGGTCTTCCGAGGTGGAGGTCTAATGTATTCACAGGTAGCAGCTGCAGAGATTAACAGAAACACAAATAAAACCAGTTTTGGCTCCATTGTTTGATTTTCAGTTAGTTACTATTATTGTATGAAAGAGAGATCAGACAATTTATATTGTTTGTTTTGCTTGAACTGGTACTATCTAGCCAGGTTTGTCCTGTTTTGATGACGGGTCTGCCCTTAATACAAGGGGCAGATACATGACAGAAAAAGGGTTAATGTCAGGCATAATTTCTTGTCAATGACCCATGATTATTTTCTTGGAAGTATGTTTTTACTTTTTCATGGGAGTGGGAGATAATGATCATGTTCCACTTCCGCATGGTTTCACGTTAATTTTTTTTTCATGAAAAGACAATTTTCATAAATTATGTTTTGAAAAAAATAATTTATGAGTATGACCGATAGTTGTAATGTATTAATTATTTATTTTTTTAATAAAAATATTATTTTAATTAAAAAAATAAAATTAATCTAATAAATCGAGCCTTAAGCCGAGTTAACCGTAGTAAAAAATTTAAAAATTAAATATTAAATTGGATTATTCAAACATTTGTTTTTTTGATAATTTACTGTGAGAGAACAAGAGATCATATTTTTCTTGGGTGACCAAGTATTTAAATTATGAATTTATTAAAATAAATAGAAAGCAATGTATAGAAAATATTTGTTAACCACCATGGTTCCTTGAACATGGTTCATTTAATTTAGCAATTATTATAATATAATAATATTTATATCATATATGGAATATTCGCAAAATTAATCAATGATGTTAATAATTACATTAGGATCAATTAATTATTCTAAATTAGAAAGAGTGGATCAACACAACTACTCTTCATTTATGCACAAAAATTGGATGGGTGTTTGGTAAATAAAGTCAGTTCAAATTAATAATCCTAGTTAGGTTTTAAATTAAGCTGGTTTTGATATTGCTTTGGATAAATTTATGTGACCTAGTAAGTTAATTTATGAGTTAGTTGATTTGGTAAATAAGATATTAACCCGAACAAATTAATACAAGAAATTAAAAAAAAAAAAAACAATAACACATATTGAATTCAACCAATCAATCACGTATTGATAAATAATTTAATAAATTTTTTTTCAAGCAAGATTCTCAGCTGGTATGTGACAAGCATGCAAAACAGTTTGAAGTGACCTCCAAAATTGTTTAAATTTTCAAGCAGAATAGATTATTTTCACATGTTATGCTAGTGTGTCTATATATATATATATATATATATATATATATATATATATATATATAGACACACACATAGAGAGGGGGGCATTGTTAATTAATGTTTTTTTCTGGTTTTAAAAAAATTTAAACTATGTGGGAATTGACCTGATATAACCTGATTAATTTGATAGATTCTAACCTGATTAATTTGATAGATTCAAAAGTAACTCGAACAATAAGTAAAAATATAGTTTCACTCAAAATAAATATTCAATATGGTATTTTATATAAATATTCAGACGATAATATATTGGATCGATTTGGATCAACCAGGATTAACCTATGAATTCGTGAGCATGAGATTATGATAACCTCGACAAATCAAAACAAATTATAAAGCCTAATTTCCAGTAAAATCAATGTTGAATGATGAAATTAATTTTAAAAAATTCAATTAAAAAAGATCAAAAAAGATGATCCAAGTCAACCCGGGTTAACTTGATAAACCCGTGACCCAGATCATGAGACTAAGAAAATCTAATAAAAAGCAAATTAAAATATATTATGAAACACAATTCTCAATCAACCTAGTGTTGGAAGGTGAAATTGAGAAGAAAGAAAAATCAATTAAAAATGACAAAAAACAACTCGAGTCAATTCGACAAATTAATCTGTGACCCGAGCCATGAAAAGAGGATAACCAACCTCATAGAAAGCAAACCGAAAGAAGTTACGAAGCCTAATTTACAATCAAATCAATTTTAAATAATAAAACTGAGATAAAAAGTCAATTAGAAAAAGGAGAAAAAAACTCGAGTCAATTGAGTTAACTCATCAAACTTGTAGTCTAGGTCATAATTCTGGGATACCTTTATAAAAAAATAGATTAAAAATTATAAAGATTAATCCTCAATAAATTTAATATTGAAAGATGCAATTGAAATTGATAAATCAATTAAAAAAAACACAAAAAATAATTCGATTCAACTCAAGTTAACATATTAACTCACGAACTAAATCATGAAATTAGAATAATCTCACATGAAACAAATTAAAACAAATTAAACCCTATAATTCTAAATAAATTTAATTTTAAAGATTGAATTTGAAAAAAAAAATCGAACATCAGGTCAATTGAGTTAATTTAAACTTGTTATTGATGTTATATGACGGAAATATTTATAAAATTAAGTTAAAAAATATAAATTATAATATTTAATAAATTTAATAATTAAAATTAAAATTAAAATTAAAATAAAAGTTTCACGAGAAAGGTACACTAAGACTCTCTCATCTTTAGTTTTTTTTTTGGGTTAATGTGAATGGATTTATCTTTTAGAAAGTAACATGTATTTCGTCATTTCTAGCTGACTTTTTGGGTCTCCCAGGTCCCATCTAAATGACAGATTTGCTCTTAATTTCTCATTTCCGGAGGGGAAATCCATCTCAATAGTCACCTCAAACATCAAATCCATACTAAAATTAAGAGATTTATTATTCAAATTAATAGATTTGGAACCCTAACCCTATCCCTTCAACAATCATCATGCCGACTCCCTCAATAATCGATGCTATATCTGCTCTAGAAAGAAAAGAAAAAAAAGCCTTGGAATTTATTTTTAATATAAAGCTTTGTTTGTTTATTACAGCTAGCTACGCGTTAGCCGCAATAACAGACACACTTAAGGTCAGATGGCTAACTGAAATTATTGTCATACCAAAACACGTGAACTCGACAGTGATTTAACGTTTGGATGCCTGTCCATAATTTTCGTACGTTTGTCTCATTGAGCAATCATAATAAATGAAGTGTGAGAATAACTTAGTTTGTTCATTAATTATTTGTTTTTCCCATTAAAAATATTTCTGAAAAAATTTAATTTTTTTATTTTAAGTTAAATTTTTGTGTTTTTTTATCTATATAATAATATCAAAAATATAGTATTTTAATATATTTTCATATAAAAATAATTGCTATTATAATATAAACATCCTATTTAGAGGCCACTGTTTTAATAGTACTTTAAATATGTCACTGCATTATTTATGAATATTTTAAAATAAATTATTTTCTGAATCATTATTTCTTTCTATTCAAACTATATGGATATTTTAAAACTATCTTACACTATAATTGAGATTAAATATTTTTTAAAATAATTTTAAAAACTTACACACAAAATTTCATTAAAAGTTTGTCTTAAGATTTACGCTCATGGAATCAAAGAACATTAGACTACCCTTAACCACTAGACATGCTCATTGAAATTATTGAAAATGAATTATACAATATTCGGTCTACCTAATTGTAGACTTTCTATTTTTAGTACAAGAAAGATATGTTAATGTTTGGAAATATGGTGGTACCCGTATTTCTAAAAAATTTAATTTTTTATTTAAATTAATTTTTTATATGTTTTGAATCAATTTGATGTGCTGATCTCAAAAATAATTTTTAAAAAATAAAAAAAAATATCATTTTGATGCATTTCAATACGTAAAATACTTTAAAAAATAATCACAATCATACTAGTCCCAAACCTGTACCAAATTATGTTCCCAAAAATCCCCTCCGTATTCAAATCATGCGAGGAGTGGAGATTTAAAAAACGTTTAAGGCTTTTCTGAAGAATTTTATTGTTTTAAATTAGTATTATTATTATTTTGATATTTATGTAAATATCAAAAATAAATTTTAAAAAATAAAATAAAAAATATTTTAATAAACTCTACATAAGAAATACAACCTAATCTCAACAACACGTACTGATGTAGGATATGTAGTTCAAGATTCGCGTACAAGAAAAGCATGCCCTATCCTCGGGATTTATTTATTTAATATATATATATATATATATAAGGAAGCCTCGAAAGCCGAAGACTTGGAACAGAGTGCAAAGATGGCTGAGTTTAGGATATCTTCCAATCCTATTTATTTAATATATATTTTCATGTTTCTTCAGGTGTATAAGCAATCCAAACATAAAAATATAATGTTGGTCACGAGATTAATAGACAAAACTG
>Ga0307515_10006703_pt1 | contig 22933 bp, 31 predicted proteins | sample 17_EM_MG_FD_194513 | JGI IMG/M metagenome (GOLD analysis project Ga0307515, IMG submission 194513) | Populus trichocarpa ectomycorrhiza microbial communities from riparian zone in the Pacific Northwest, United States - 17_EM | ecosystem: Host-associated > Plants > Roots > Unclassified | place... | reverse complement strand
TTACCCCCAGATGGTTTGAGAAACTATCTGAGGGCATTCCGTTTATCTGAAACGAGCGACCAGGAGACCATCATCAAAATTGAGCCGTGAGTTTTGGATGCACAATATGCTTTGATTTTCGCCTAACGCCACGCTGCAGCGAAAAGTTCTCCCTTACTTCGAGGCACCTGGTTCGGTGCTCGACCCCGTCCGAAGCCTACCGGCTTGTCCGTCGTTTCCACATGACCCACTTCAGTGAGACTGTCTACGGTGACAGGTATCTGATAGGTGTCCGTGTGGTTTCGTAGTTATCGTTTATTTAATCTCGTACAGACTCGCGTTTTTGTCCGTGACCACAGACTTACTTTGCAATTACGTGTTAAATAAAGCGGGAACGGAATGACTGTGGGAGGTGGATCACGGACTTCCGGTGGAAGAGATGATCCGTGTGAACCACCATGACCACGGTCTACCGTGGACAAGACCTCTCGCTTCAGGAATTGTTCAGCGCGTTTTCTCACAAACTGGAAGAAATCTGGACCGACCCCAACAAGTACGTGGTGTAACTGGAATTCCAGATAAACCTGTTGTTTACATGCACACAATTGTAGGTTTTCTAAGATTCAGGCCGATGAGGTCCGCACGCCTTGAACATTTTTTCGGGGCGTGCATTACTGAGATACCGCGCTACAGATCATAAGGATGGAGCAAGGGATGGCGGCCGCGTCGTTTCGCCTCAGGTCCCTGATAAACGCCTTCAGTCCTGTCAACCGACTCCCTCCAGAGGTGTTCACCACGGTCCTTACTCATCGGTGGCCAGGCAGAGACCTTATCTCTGCAACTCACGTTTGCCGACACTGGCGCACGACCTTACTCTCGTTCGCGTCACTCTGGGCAGAGATACACTGCGCGGGTGAAGAACAAACATTTTTCTTCCTCGAACGAGCCAGGACGGCCCCACTACATATCTACTTGCGGCCGCGTTTCTCTCACGCCGCTCTCAGGAACTTCATCGCCCCTCACGTCAACCGTATAGAATTGTTGGTCGCCCACTCAATGATCACGATAGACACGACGGCCTTATGTCGTGATCTTTCAGCCCCAGCACCAAACCTGAAGACACTGGTTATCGCACCCCGTAGTGCATCGTGGCAGTATCTTCCAACCATCTTCAACGGGGGCCTTCCCGAATTACGGCGGTTTACTGTCGAACGTGCGACATTCGACTTGACACGGTTTCGGACCCCGAACCTAACTCACCTCAGTCTCCAGTATACTGCACACGGCGAACCAGTAATGGCTGACCTACTCGAGTTCCTCGAGCAGGCCCCGCTCTTGGAGGACCTGATGATGGTAGCCGCTGGGCCGCTGAGCGTCGACGCCGGATCTCACGACGACCTAGACAAAGTCGTCCACCTGCCTCACCTTTATCAGCTTGAACTCGTTGGACGTTCGGCTCGGTCAGGAATCATCGCTCATCTATCTTTGCCCGTCGGCGTGGACGTAACCCTGCGCGCAGACGTGATCTCCAGTCAAGATGGTATCACCGAGCATTTTCTCCCATCGTCCTTGGAACACATCCCGATGGCAAGAAACGTCACTGCTGTCAATTTTTCAATCATCACGTCAGACATATGTTCCCTCCGCTATATAGGACCGAACGGAACGATATACATCACGGCCTCAAATGCAGAGGCGATTGAGGATATTGAGGACGGGGGCTTTTCATGGGAAGCCATCCGCTCCTTCCAACCAATATCTACAACGGAAGTGGAGAAAATCCTATTTGACGGTTTTCAGGGATATGTCAACCAACACGAAGTTTCCGAAGCTCCCCACTTTCTAGCCTTCCGGACAATGGAAAATCTCCGCTCGATAACACTTGTCGACTCCTCAAGCCTACTGTTCATCGCTGCCCTACAAATAACGGAACCGGAGATCATTTGCCCCTCGCTTCGGAAACTTACGATATACCTCTCCCCGGAAGATGCGTTTAGCGCTGCCAAGCTCGAGGGCCTCCTCACCACCAGAAAGGAACGCGGTGTTCCGTTGGATACACTCATTCTCATAGCGGAGGATGAACGCGAGCGCATTTCGGATAATGTTCTTGGAAAGTTCAGAAGATATGTGGACGAGGTGGAGTTCCGGATAGGCCCTCAGGTTCCCTGGTGGGATGACCCTTCGAGTTGGGACATTTAACCACGCATCCCCCGCCCATGTCAGTGATATTTTGCTGATAACACCTCCTTCGACCGAGCGTTTATACGATACCCTGTACCCCCCCCTCTGAAACCACGCCGGGATTCTCGTCGATGCAGATATGGTAGAGCATATAGACACACAGTGGGTGAACGCGTTCACCGTCTATTCGTAATCCTCCCGGACTTTTTCTTGGCGGCTTGCTGCAGTGTAACATATGCATATGGATCCGTTCCACCTCTCCTAACATCGCCACCCGCTTTCTGTTGGCTGGTCAGTCACACAAGCCATAATACCGCTGACGTGATTGAAGCCACGAACCTTGGATCTGAACTCCTTCCCGAGCTTCTCTGGGGAGCGCTTCTTGCCCTTCCTACCTGCGTCCGCCGCCACATCACCCATCTCGACGTCTTCAGTTTCACCTTCCAGCTCTTCTCTTCGACGCTTCTTCGTGTCCTTGTTGAATTTCACCCGACCGTTTGTACCGCGACTGAAGCCATCAACAGTGCGGATAGAGTCGCGATAAGCCGTTCCAACAACGTCCTCTTCCACCTCCATGGTTTCACCGTTTGCTTCGTCCCCGTCGTCGATGATCATCTTGCCAGTCTCCGCATCGGCCTTGAACCGCGAAGCTTCTTGACCCGGTTTACGGTTCTTCTTTGAGCGAGCACCTTCGAAAACGGGTGTCAAATGAAATCTGTAACCAGGGGTTCAACTTACTCGTAACCTGGGTCACAGCGGACTCAAGTAGGTCCATCGGCTGGTCGTTGTCGATACGAAGACGAGCACCGCCGTGAACATTACCTCGCCTCTTACGACCCCCAGTATTCTCCTCTTCGTCGTCGTCTTCAGCTTCGCTTTCAGAGTCGTCACCGTAAAGGACGTCTTCGAAAGTTGATCCAGCGACCGGCTTGTGGATACCAGGCGTCTGGCAGTCGATCGTGAGGGGACATAAAAGAGACAGGGTGAGCCCGGGCACAAACCTGATTTTGTTCGACAGCCTTTGCCTTCTTTTTCTTCGCGTGTTCCTTCCTCTTCTTTATGTTGGCTAGGATCTTCTTCCCGTCTTCATTGTCTTCCACCGAGGCCAGCAGCTCCTCGTACCCAACTTTTCTCATGAGGCGTTCGCAGATGTACCTCACCTGCATCTTGAAGTGGTTCCTGTGACCGTGGGACCAGCCAAGAAGGGATTTGAGAGTCGGTCTTAGATGTTCGCGGATAACGTCTGTGGGATAGGTGTGGATAGCGAGCTTGACGAAACCGAGAGCAGACTTGACAATCTCTCGATTTGCGGAGTCAAGGAAAACCATCATCGTAGTGAATATCTCGTTGGACATTTCCGAAGAAATATCGTCTAGGGCAGCAAGTTGGTATAAGACCGAGCGGCGGACGGGAAGAAATGCGAACCTTTGAATTCAAAGACCAGCCGGGAGATGGCGGTAATCGTCGCGCTGATCATATGAGGGGTCGCACCAGCAAGACCACCAGCGATCATGGTGAAGTACTCTTCCAAAGATGCGGGTGCTACAGGGTCCAATTGGTTAATCCGGGTAGGGCAAGTCCACTGGCCAAGAACGTACTTTCCGTGGCATCACCCTCGTCCATCCCTTCGAGCAGGTCTCGTTTGACTACACCACCCTCTTTCATCTTCTTACCCATGGTGACAATCAAGTCAAACGCTTCGAGGCGTGCTTTCTCTGATGGCTCTTTTGTCCCCAGGACCCCTTCTGGTATCAAGGAGGGGAGCAGATGCAAGGATGTATCTGGGAGCACGTTGACGAGCAATGCAAGCAGGTGCAGTCGGTCCTGTAAATCTTCAGGAGCTGACAAAAAACGAGGGTATACCTGAGCACAAACCTTCTTTGCTGCAGCCGAAACCCCGTCTACCCTACCCTCGAGTTGTTGGATGAAATTCTCGGGGGTGACTTCAATCTTCCCACTATCAACGAGTTTGCCGAGAATCTTGTAGCCACGTTTTTGAACACCCGTGTCCTTATTCTCCAGCACATCTCCCATCATGGAAAGTTCGAACAAGGTTTGGGCATCTTTGTCTCCCAGGTAGGGAAGAAGGATCTGCAGCAGGTCTTGGGACATCATGACCATGCCGCCTCCATCGGTGTTCATTCTCGACTTAGAAGAGCTCGCAGTCAGAACAGTTAGGTTTTGCTTGAGTAACTGCACCACTTTAGCAAATGCTTTCGAAAGATGCTGCAAAAGTATAAGTGTGAATAAAGCGACAGTCGGCGAATAAAACAGACCTCGGGATTGGCAATACCAGCCCAGACCCTAACCACATCCCCGATCTTCCCCCTATCATCGCGCTCAACCGTCCCAAACACGTTGAAGAGCACAGCGAGCCAGCTATCGGCTTGTGTCTTGAGAAAGGCCACATTCTCCTGAGCTGCTGATCGAGATATATGCTCGATATGAGACGGCGGGAGCAGCAACTTCTCGCCCTCATCGCCCTCCGAAGCCAACAAAACATTAGAGTCCACCATCGTCTTCAAGGCTTTAAGGATCGCCGGTCGCAGCTCCTCTTGGCTATAGATAAGTTGCGAGAGAAGTTGAGAGAAGGTTGTTGTGAGGGCCTACCCAGTCCCGTGAGATAATAGGTATGAAATGGGTGAATGGTAACTTCATACCGTCTTAAGGTCGACCGTCCCATGACAATAACCCGGCAGACCATTCCATATTTGCGAGACCAAGACACTCCAGACCTTTGCCTCCGAAGTTCTACCCTCCGCTTCAGCCGTTTGTTGATAATCGAACATCCGTTCTGTGAGGGGAACGAAGTATGAGATGAAGTGGTTGAGGGGAGAAGGGTGCGGTTGGGTTAGTAGGGGGAGAAGGAACGCGCGTGGTTCTCGACCCTCAGCTCTATGCAAAAAAAGTTAAAAAACCGAACATAGAAAAAAAATACGCGTTACCTGTCAGAAGGTTCAAGATTCAATGGAAGGATCTTCAAGAGAGCTTCTGGGCCAATTACACCCATAACAACCCCAAGAGTCTTGTCTGCGTCCTCCTTATACTCGAAATTCTTCTGGGTGCGGAGGGTCCCAATCTTTTTCACAACGTCGGGCATGATGACCTCTGCGGCTGTTGTATTCGTCACCACGCCACCGCGATACCGGAGGGCCCGTACGAGGGACGAAACCACAGACAGAAGTTCCGGAATCGACCTTGCGAACGTTAGCGAATCCAACGCCTTCTGTATTTGCGTGACTATCTTCACGACGACCGAATTATCAGTTCCCTGGCGCGCGTCCGACAGAGCTTTCTCGATGAGAGAAGAGCTGAAACACATTGAGATGAGGTCGAGTGCCTCCGCGGCAGATTTCCGAGTATCTCGATCTGTGGATTCCAGAAAATCCCAAACGCTCTTCCATGCCCGAGGGAGTTCCGATTCGAACTCGCCGGGTAACGTCTCCTCATACGATACGAGAGCTTTCGCCAGCACCAATGTCCACGCAGGGGACACCGTCGTATCACTGCGCGGAGGGCAGGCGGAATGGATTGCAGATGTTATGTCGGGTAACTGGGCGGTAAGCGCAGTTTCGTCATCGTCCGAAATAGCCGTAAGGAGGACTGAAAGTGTGGAGAAAGCAGAACGTGATAGATAAGGGTTCCCCAACCGAGGAAGGGGAATCAGAGAGGCGGCGATGGATGGCAGTGACTGTTTGAAGTTTGAGTAAACCTGTTTAAATGCATCCGCTTATCACGTACTGAGGGTAGTAGGGTAAGAACGATCGGCCCGAGCAACGCGAGAATATGGATCCCGATCTCTGTCCCGTCTGTAGCACCCTTCTTCTTTCCCTTTACAGGGCTTACATCGTTCGTGAGCGTAGACAGGATAAAGTCGGAGACCTGTGATGCGTAGGGATGCCTGACAGATGGCGGAGGAGCAGCGGCAAGAACATCGCGGACGACTTCCGTAGCCTTCTTCCGCACTTTTGGTCGAGGATCAAGTGTCAAGTGGAGGATTGAGGCGAACGACTGCCGTAGGCCCTGTGCTGATTCCAGTTGGGATCGTTCGAGGGCAAGATAAACAGAATTGTAGATCGCTAACTGTGACCGCAATGGCGGAGCATGTGGGACCAACGAGGGGAACAAGGGAGCAGTGAGGGACAAAATCGTCGAGAGGTTCGAACGGATCACTGGATGCGGGACGAACGGAAGGGCCAACGCCAGAAGATATAATTCCGCTGGCAAAACGTCCCCTTCCCCAAAGGTCAGAGATCCGGAGGTTCGAGAGGTCTGGAGCGTGCTGTCCAAGGTCGTGAGCAGCGCAGCGAAGTAAGCAGTGGGTGATCTCTCCGTCCCTTGTTGTTCGAATGCCGATTCCAATGCCTGCAATAATTGAGCAGGAGCTTTTTGATGGGCAAGCGAAGATGTCGTATGGGGCCGAATTTTGGCTAGAGCTGTCTCGATATCTGCCATTACCGTAAGATTTTGTTTTCGTGGACGATGTCCAGTCCAAATATCGCTTTCAGATCGAGCGTAGGGTCAACGGGAAGAAAATTAGTGTGTAGCAGCACGTGATGTGACGATCGACGGAACATTCACCCCTTCACCAAATCCGCGATGGCGCACGTCGTACAACCTCTTGACCAACCGTCGAACTACAAGGATTCTCAGGCCCGAACGGATAGGCACAGACTGGACGAGGCTCTCTCAAGGTCCACCACCCTCTACGTACGTTCATTTCTCGCAGTAACGCACTTTTGAAGCTGACCGCCGGATAGATTGGCAACCTGAGCTTCTACACAACAGAAGAACAAATATACGAATTGTTCAACAAATGCGCGAATGGTTCCGAAGGCGGAGGGATCAAGCGTGTCATCATGGGCCTCGATAGGAACACCAGGCAAGTTTCTCCCGGACCGGTCTCCCTCGGCGGTGCTAACGTGACGTCTTAAGAACACCATGTGGATTCTGCTTCGTCGAGTTCTACACGCGCCCCGAGGCCCTTGCGAGTTTGAGGTACATCAGCGGAACAAAACTCGACGAACGGATAGTTCGTTGCGACCTAGATGCGGGGTATAAAGAAGGTCGGCAATTTGGTCGAGGCAAAAGCGGCGGTCAGGTACGTGACGAGCATCGTGATGACTACGATCCCGGCCGTGGTGGTTGGGGTGCTCAAGCCCAAAAAACGGAGGCGGATCGGAGGAAGGAAGCCGAGGAGAGATATGCAGACACGACAGGTATTGTGGCTGGCGGTGGTGGGGATTGGAGGCAAGGGGAAGTCGCTCCTCAACAGAACCTCAAGCGCGGCAGATCCCCAGACGACGATGGAGAGCAGGAGAGGGTAAGTTTCCAATCGTCCCGGCTTACGCCGTGGCTAACTCTTCTACGCAGGCTGCACGTTCTCGTTTGGACATGGAGGAGGACCGCATGTAACCTCCTCCCAGGTCGGCTTATAAGGTATAAGAGAGCGTAGTTTAGAAAAAGGAACAAGAGCAGAATGTTGGTCGGACGAACATGGTCACAACAAAACAGCTGCGATTATGTGCCCCGTGGCTCAGTTGGCTAGAGCGTGTGACTGTTAAGTTGTCATCACAAGGTCGAGAGTTCAAGCCTCTCCGGGGCAGGCTTCTTTTTTGAGCGTGTATTGAAAGGACTGACAACGGACGAAAAATACAGGATAGTATTTGGTCACTCGGGGAAATATACGATGCATCCAATTAAAATTTCTGGATGATATACGAACCAAACCAAGAGAAGAGGAATCAAGGGACTCCGGTTTCTTCTTGTTCGTCAAACCAGAGTCGTATCGTCAGGTCCTTTTCCATGCCTGCGGATGCTATGATGCTCTTCGTTGGATGGGTCTGGAAGGCAACATACCGGTGAGTAATCACACTTATTTTTGACATGAATGGGACGCACAGCAACTGCCATAACCACATCTAAATGGGAGGGATTAGTCGTATTCACTAGGCGTACGAGCCGTAAACTGCCAGATTTACCTCTATGACCTTCAAGCACCTGCAGAATTTCCCTCGTTTGCAGGTCCCAGATATACACCTTCGAGTCTTCACTACCACCCACGACCACCTTCCGTCCAGTGACGCTGAAGCACGCGAATAAACAATACGTTACATTCGTGTGCCCTTTGTATGTTTTGACGCATTTCGATGTTTGGGTGTTCCAAAGTCGGATTGTAGAGTCCTGGGTCACGGCGAGGACGAATTTGGAGTTGGGAGAAAATTTGACATGAGAACTACATGGGCATCACGGGTTAGAAGACTGTGAAGGGTCTTGGACATGGTACTATTGTACCATACGGGGTTGTCATCATCGACAAGGGTCTTCAGACATTGACCAGAATCGGCATCCCAAAGACGTCTGCAGATGGGACTGAGTACAGGCGTGGTCAAGTTTCACCGGCAACTCTTACATGAGGCCATCCATGGCACACGAAACGATCATTGTCCCATCCATGTTAAAGCTAACCGCAGTGACGGGGTCAGAGTGAGCGGGAAGGATTTTGAGAGATTTGCCTAATGGTTTTTGTGAGAAACTGCAGGGAAACGCGGTAGTTAGTAGAATTCACACCTCGAGCAACATCCCATATCCGCACTGTCTCATCGAAACCGCCAGAAGCAAGAAGGTTGGACTTGTGATTAAAGTTGACGCAAAATACAAAGTTCGTGTGTCCTTTCAAAACCTTGACCGCCGTGCCCTAGAGAATCTTGTGTTTGGTGGGGACAAGTGCCTAGGCTGGAGAAAAATCCTACAAGGTTAATATCCCATATTCGAACGGTTTTATCGTCTGATGCGCTGGCAAGGAAGTCGCCTTCGGAAGACCAGGCAACGTCTGAAATCCCTTCAGAATGTCCATGGAGAGTCTTGATGATATCCCCCGTGTATGTATCCCAAATCTTTATCAGCTTATCTGCCGCTTGAGGTCTTTGCATGTCAGTACCTCTCAAAGCAACTGCACGATAACAACAGAAGCGTGCACGCCTACGGGCTGGAAGCGAAACCCACCTGCAGATGCAAGCATAGCCCCATCCGGACGAAATTTTACGGATGAGATAGGCATTGTATGCCCACTGAGCATAAACTTCGGTTCATAGTTCGGTTTCGGCTGAGTCTGCTGATTCTCCTCCATCGCACGAACGGCTACCTGGGGAAATCGAGGCTCGAAGGAGGAGGGATCGGATCACACGTGATCAGATTCGCGACGCGGAACGCCATTCACATGTCTTCCCGCAACGACCACCGACGACGGGACCGGAGCTGGGAACGTAGCGACCGGGACAGGGATCGGGACCGCTACAGGGACAGAGACCGTGGTGGGGACAGGGGTAGAGGCAGAGGAGATAGGTACCGAGACTCACGTCGGAGAAGCCGCTCCCGAAGCCCTCGAAGAGGGGATCATGATAGACGTTCAGGTGTGCATGGTCTCATTTCATTTTTGGTTGAAAAGCTCACTTGTAACAGAGAGAGACAGGAGAGACTATCGTTACGACGATAGACGGGACCCTGATCGACGGGAAGGGGGTGACCGTCGAAGAAACGACAGGCGGGATGACCGCGACCGCCAAATTGACGATCCTCGGGATGGGGACATTTCCAAACGCTCTGAAGCTAAGCCTCCCCCGGGGCTGAAAGAAGATTCAGGTAAGCATCGGAGCTTCACTACATCTCAATGTTTTAATTCGGCATAAAGCCCCTCCGATCCCACAACCACGCGCACAGAGTGATGGCCTGGAGGATGACCAAGAAGAGGGAGAGTCCATGGATGCTGTGGACCAGGACGACGAAGCCGTGATGGCCATGATGGGCATAGCTGGCTTTGGCTCGACCAAGGTTCGCATTTCTTCGAGATGAGCATACCAGTTTCTGGATATTTTCCATAGGGCAAGCACGTCGAAGGGAACCAAGAGGGTGTCGCAAAGATCAAGAAAGTTCGGACGTGGAGACAGTACATGAATCGGTTCGTTACTTTTTGAACCCCCAGGCATTACACTCACTACAACGAATACCCTCCAGTCGCGGTGGATTTAATAGGTCAGTCATCTGCGTCTTCGCCGAGATGGCTCTTATAATATTTTTATAGGCCACTGGACAAGATCAAATAGGCTGCCACCGGGGGCGGTTCATGGGCCTGCATTAATTGCTGGACCAGTTGAGCGCTTCCGTGTTGTTGTGTTTCAGCAACGTTACTCGGATACCGTATCAGTCTTCTCGTTTTCTGGAAATCCGTACCTCTCACGAGAACAAGTGCCCCACAGCAGCGCACCGTAGTCCAGAGAACCATACATATCATTCGTAACTACAAAGGGATACAGAGAAGCTGAAGTGAAAAGGCGGCGCAAGAAGAACAATGCAGCGTCAAAGGAAAATCAGATGGACCATGCACTGTCCCACCCAACCTCCTACGCGACACGCACAAATGGTGCGATGCACGTGTGACGAAATGTCAGGAGTTAGAAACCATGCAACTTGATGGCGTTCTTGGGGATACCCTCCTCAGTCAGGAAGTTCTGAATCTTGACCCTCTGGTCACCTTGGAGCTGGATGACTTTGCCAGCCTCCTCATCTTCAACAAGGGTACCGTTGCAGGCGAATTCCTATCGGATCGCGCCAAATCAGCTTTGGGTCGAACAAGGAGATCGGCGAGCCGCGCCTCGGGGGCGGGCGGCGGTCGCCAGGGCGAGCGTACCTTCTTGAACGCCTTGAGTAGCTTCCTAGAGTCGTATTCTGGGAGACGGAAGACGGTCACGATCAGATTGCTGACAAGAGCCGAGGTGGTTCCAAAACGCGCTCACCCTTGGGGAGACCCTGCAGGGTGGTCAGTGTCTTGCGGCCATTTCGTTGTTGGATACGGATGTGGATGTAATTCTGCTGGCTTCCTACGTCCTCATTACCAAATTGATCTCCTTCGTCTGCGAAAGGGTCTATAAATCCGGAGGTGGGTCAGATCGCGCGATCATCGTTGTGAGGGTGCAAACTCCGCCACAGGATGCGAAGTGGATGGCGGAACGGAGAGCGGGAGGCGGGGCGACAACTGACCGACAGCTTTGAGGTTCTGGATGTTCTGTACGTTCATGCGACGATAAAAGTTGAAAGTAGTACAGAGGGTGTCGAGAGAGACGGAGGCGGTTGGAGGAGAGGAGAGAACGGTGTGTGTTGATTTTAAATTTTTCAACTTTTTGACCCGCCATAACTGGGTCTGATTCCTTTGTTTGTCCCTGTTTTTTTCAGGTGGCTGACTGCACGCACAGCCATGACGGAATCCGGATCTGCACAGTTCATTCCAAGGGGTGCTAGTACAGTAACAGCCATGGTCCAGCAAAACACCGCCAAGAAAAAGCACGGCCCACCAAAATTCCCGCACCTGCCTAAAGCGAGAGGTACGCCTCAGATTCCGTTGACCCACGAAATTTTCTCACGAACGGGATCACCCAGCGAAAAAACTTAAATCCGCATGGATCAAGACACGCAAAATCAAGTCCAAGTGGAATGCCGAGAAGCGCGGGGATGGGGTTGGGATGAAATCCTCCCCAACCGCCCCGGCACTCGAAACTACCGTACCGAACGTTTCAGACATCCCAGCAGGGGATACACTGAATCATCGGTCCCAACTCATTAACACTGGATCCGATATATCGCCCTCCAAATCCGATGAACGTCCGGTCAATGCCCCAAGCGTAAAGGAACCTGTTCGCACGGCCAAAACGGGTCTGGCTGTGGGATCATCCAAACAAAAGGATCGTCGGTTGGGACGTCATGGTGGATATCAAGGAAAGAGACCAAGCATGAGAAATCGGATGAACGCCTTACTAGAGAAGATTCAGAAGGAGATCGATTAGCAGAAGTAAGGTTTCTCGGCATGTTCCCCCGCCCAAGATTCGTTGATGGTACAGTAGAGTTCGGGTTGCAGATCCTCTCGATCGACGTGGTACCAGATCGACCAAAGCGAGGGAACAATGACGTGTGCATGACCGTTTGGAAGGGGAATAGGTGTATTATGCAGGGTGAATGCGGCCGTGGATGAGTGTTGGAATGTAGCCGTTATGCTAGGCTTGATTTTCCTTGTCATCGCTCCCTTCTTCTGTCATCTTCTCTTCTTTCGCAATCTTCTGATCGCCAGCCTCCGTCCTGACCCCGTCCATTTTCTCGTCCGTGCTCAGCCCGGTAGCGCACTCTGCCTTTGTTTCAACCTCCTTATCCTCTTCCTTGACCGCCTCGGCCTCTCCTCGGCCTTCCTTTTGCTCTTGGTCTTCGCCTTTCACGAACCTGTCCTGTAATGTCGTAGTGATTGTTGTTGTAGAAGAGATCGGTGTTGGACCATCGCTTAGGTGACCCGGACGTGGATCGTCGAGTTCATCAACGCGTCCGAAGGCTGGGTCTACGTCGTTTAGCTCGTTCGGTGACGTCCGCGGGGGACTCCGAGACTTGGACCTAGCTCGGGCATCGCTATGGAGGAAGGGAATAGGCGAAAAAATAGGAGTGGTGGGGGCAGATATTGGGCCTGTGGGCAGAGGCATTGTCGTAAGGCCGTTGCCGTTGGCCTTGGCCTCGCCGACAACAGGGTTCGGGAAGCTGTCCCACGTCGAAGTCACTAGGAGTGCCTTCTCAACAGCCCTGAGATATTTTCCAACCGCCTTGTAATGCTCCTGCGGTCGTAGGCACAACTCGCAAATGCGTTGAACGGTAAATGGCGCGTTCCTATTAATATGAACATCAGGGCGGCGGTTCAAAGTGCAAGACGAGATGCTAGCGTACTCTTCAAACTCATCCAGCTGGGCGAAGATCCCAGCTTTCGCCTCTTCCGTCTCATCTTTTGTCATGTAGTTAACCCGTGCCTCGATCGGGTTTGCAGGGTTGCGGGTTCTCGGTCGGACCGGTGGCAACCTGAGGCCACCATTTGTATCTGCGTGATTCACAAAGGGCGGGGGTTGTTTTGGGGCCGAATATTCTGGATTTTCCAGAAACGTGTTAATGCTCTTGGAGCCGAACATCTGTGAGCTGAAGACGCGAAGGAGAAGCGGCGTAGCGCACTCTTTGGATTTTGTACTTGATCATTTCGCGTAAACGAGGCCATTCTTCGCTGAGATTCACATGATTGAGCCTAAGCGGAGAAGGGGTGTTCGGAAGTGACGGACTCGAGGAGGTCTGTGGAAGCGATGTGCTCCAACTTTGCGTCGAATTCTGCCCACTCGAAGAAAAGGAGAGGGGGTGAGATGAGTGGATAGATGCACAGCTGGCTACAATACCTGGTGACCACTGGAATTCGTTTGATACCCCGTTTATGTTCTCCATGGTAAACAGAGCGAGAGCGTGATGAACCTCGGATCTTGACGTAAGTCGCGAGGTCGGGCTCGGAGGCTGGCAGGTCCGGCAACCGCGGCGTTCCTGCACGGTTACGGCTGGACCACCAGTGGAGAGATGTCTTATACCCGCCTCAACGACCCTGTGACTACGCAGTACCCGCCTAACAACTCCTCTAAATTTCCTCCGTCCCAACCTCGTTCTCTCCTCATGAAACTCCCCCAATTCGGTCCCAGAGAGTTCAAGAGCGCCAAAATCTCAAAGGAGAGGAAACGGAAACTCTTGTTGTCCTATCTTCCCGACTGGTAAACGAATTCATCTGCCCGCATCGACCCTTCTCACACCAGTTCCACCCAGGATCGTCTCCATCGTGCTTGCGTATGCTCGACTCCCTGCCATCTCGAACCAATCTGATCGAGCTCTCTCTGCAGCGGCGGTTTCTTTGCGTTAGACAACATCTCTGGTTATAAGCGTGTGTTCTCTTTGGAAGATACATCGTGAGTCTTTTCCCTACTCCCGTAGTAGAATCTTTTGCTGACGTCCTTCCGAACAGTTTGCGACACCCGTGAGCTTGTGTCTGCGAATTAGGTTAGTTGGGACTGACCATGAGACGCTCTTTAGATATACGGAACATGAACGCGTGCCGGTGGGTTCCAGTCCCTCCATATCTATGACCCCAGCTAACAGGCGTTTGCGCAGAACTTGTGGCTTCTGGTCATATGTTTGGTGGCACCAGTCGTACTGCTCCCCATCATCAACCTATTCACTGTTCGGACATTCTGGGACCTGCATAACTCATACTTAGGACGTGCGCGGATACGATTAACTCTCCTGCTTAGTCATTGGGCTGACTCAACCGGACAGTGTTATTATCGCTCAGTGTGGCTGGTGTCGTTACCCAATTCACGAAACTGACAGTTGGTCGACCGAGACCAGGTGAGGAGGTTTCGAGTACTTCAATACTGCGAGCTAACGTTGCGTACAGATGTCATTGCACGGTGCATACCGCCCCCGGGATCGGTAGATCCTGTGTATGGCCTTACAAGTGTATCAATCTGCACACAGACGGACATCCATATCCTTAACGACGGTTTCAGGAGTTTCCCCAGTGGTCACTCCAGTTGTGAGTTATGAGCACCTCGCATTCATGCCCCGCTTAATCCTTTTCCAGTATCTTTTGCTGGTCTAGGATTCTTGTCGTTGTACCTTGCCGGTAAACTCCACCTATTCGATAAGAGGGGGCATGCTGTGAGTATGATCTAAATCCGTCTGCCCTGATCATACTAACGCCGCCACTGCGGATCGCAGCCCAAAGCGTGGATCTCTCTTGCTCCACTCAGCGGTGCCGCCCTCGTTGCAATTTCCCGCACAATGGACTACCGCCGTACGTAAAACGCTTCGCGATTGCCGCTTCTATTTTTAACCTAAATTATTGTCGAAAGATCACTGGCACGACGTGACGGTTGGATCCATCCTTGGTCTAACCATCGCGTACTTCGCGTACCGCCAATACTACCCCGGCCTGGCAGACGAGCTCTCCCATCGTCCATTCTCTCCACGGATCAGGGATGAGAACTCTGAGACCATTCTTCCAGTTCACGATCAGTCAAAGCATCAAAGATATGAACCAGCTGGTGCCGGCCGCAACTATGACTCCTTCGAATTGGACGGAACTGTGCAGAGGCCTGGCCCGCAACATCTTCGAGATGCCTGGAGGGAACATGATGACCCTGACGCAGAACAGAGCAGAACTGACCGGGACCCCCATGCAAGTGGTTCCAACCAGTGATGTCTAATGCTTCACGGGTCACGTTTGGACTTTGTATGTTTTCATGTGTTCACGTAGCCCTCGACTATCTCGCGTACTCTCTCATTTTAATCGACACTTGTCTGTACATATTCTCGATTTGATGTGGCACCACCCGACTCCGGAGGTTGAACGTCCGTGACCGAGTGTGACGGTAGATCACGACTGTACAGTTAACCAGAAAAGGAAGTCTGTGTCTGGGGGACACTCGAGAGATATCTCGAGTAAACACATCCTCAAGCCATGGAGAACGATCAGGTAAGTAGCTGCTGGTTGAGCTGGAGGTTTCTCAAAGACTGAGAAACAACTGTTACCAGGGAATCCTCGTTGACCTTTACGTCCCGCGAAAATGCGCCGCCACCAGTACGTGCCAGTGGCCATGAGCCAATCCATTACCTTGAAGCTTACGCAGAAACCTCTCGCCTCGTTTCCGATGCTACACAGACCGCTTGATTACCGCTAAGGATCACGCTGCGATCCAGATCAGTGTCGCCGACGTCGACGCCAACGGCGTTGCCCAGAGCACATCAACAAGTTTCGCCATCTCTGGACCGGTCAGGGCTATGGGTGAGAGTGACGATTCTCTGAACAGGCTGGCTACCAAGGCTGGACGTGAGTCTCTTCGTTTTTGGAGTTCACCGTTCCGGAGCTCTAACAGCATATCGTTGCTTTTCTTTGGGATTTTCGATTTCAGTTCTCAGGAACGTTTGGTCGTACCAAAAGTAGATATTGGCACATGTCCCCTTCATTATTTTCCCGTTGTACGCATGCTATCGAAGCTTTGTTCTTCCCTCGTCTTGAGTTTTTCGCTGGCGTGCGATGATTTGAAAGGCCTTGAGCCTCTTTGAGCTGCGGCCGAGCGCCGGGCCCTCGGAGCTCGTGGAACCATCAACGCTAGATCTCCCCGCAGCAACTGTGCCCAGCCACCCGGATATAACCTCGACCACCTAGCTATGGGAGGAGGAAACTCCCCAACATCACTCGTAGATAGTATCATCTCCACGATCTCCGTGAGTCTCATCCCCTGCCTTCTGGCTGACAGTCTTCAGCCCAACGTCACGCTGACCAATGTGCCACACTTGTTTCCCAGACAGAAGATATGGTAGAAATCAAGAGGCAGGCTACGGAAGACTTCTCCACCAGCCACGAAGATTCAGACGGTAGCAAGTACAGGCTGTTGTACACAAAATCAAAGGTGTACGTCAACCCCACCGCGTACTCGAGAGATAACATTCCGGGGTTTGTGGCAATCGTCAAACGAGTGCGTCATCTTCCGCAGCCGGGGCAACATATCCGTATACTTATTGTCCCTTTTGTGTGTACAGGAGGCAATAAATCCTACTTATCTTCTCGCGTGGATACCCGAACGTTTGTTGGACGAGAAGGGTCAGAGCGAATGGGACAAGTTTGTAAGCGTGGAAGGAAAGGCTCCATACGATGAGGATGAAGGTCGGTTCACCCGAGTTTGCCTCGGGACTGTGCTGATTACTTTGGATGCGTTTAGATGCTGTCCTCATCGACATGCCGACTTCGCGACCCGAGACATACGCGTTCTCTGTACCCCTGACTTCAGTGTACTCCTTCCTCGTCTACCCTCCGAATCTATCTTCCTGGTGTAAGAATCCGTACTTTTTTGTTCAATTCTGGATCCACTCACGCCTAGGTTCGGTGTCTTACAGATGGGTCGATCGCGATCAACCTCATTAACGGACCAACCCTTCCCACCGTATACTTCCACGATGACGAATCAAACTCTTTCTGTCTCTCCCCTCGGTCGCCCCCACCGAGAGATACCTCACCCGCCACCTATCCACCACCCCCAACTTCTCCGCAGGAGCCACACACGTCCTGGGGTGGAGAGGACTTAATCGGCCGACTGCGGAATTATTCGCACATCCTTCGGTCGTGTTTGGACCCAGCGTTGTTCCTGGTCGATCCCTCTCGGGCAGACGTAGAGGCACACACGACGATCTTGTTCGGGGACGACGAGGTAGATAACATTCTCGCTCAGTCCTCGTACGCGAACTCGTTCTCCCCTATTCCCGCTCACCGTCGACCGAGACCCATCTCTACGACTCTGCCTAATCCATATTCCTCGAGGTCATCGGTTCTGCACCGCTCCCTAGCCGCACCGTTACCCGCCATGTCCCAAAGCACGTCACAAGCTCGGATGGCGCTATTGCAGTCCTTCTCGAACATCACGAGGGCAACCAAACATGCCGCTCAGAACATCCTTTCACATCCACTCGCAAAACCTATCGTTCCCCATCTCCCTGATCCCGTGAAGAGCCTCGTAAACGCAAACGGTGAATGGGAGTGGGGCAGCTGGGTTGAGAAAGGGGGTGTGGGTGAATTCGAGAGCGCTCGGGTCTATTTGGCTCGGTGGGCTCGAGTCGTTGCGGAGGAGGGGGAAAGGGCTCGCAGGCGGGAAGCACAAGTCATTCCATCTTCTTCAGATGATGCTGGGGAAGAAAGTTCTTCATTGGGAATTTTCGAGCTGCTCCACAACACCTCAAACCTCCTCACCCCGAAAACGACCAGAGACCCTAAACACCCTGTCGACACGGAGATGTGGCTGAGCTGGTTCGACAGTACCGGTCGGCCCAAGGTGAGTAAAGAGGAAATAAGAAGGGAGGTGTTCAGGCGTGGAGTAAGCGCGGTCGGGGATCTGAGGAGAACTGTGTGGCCGTTCCTTTTGGGAGTGTACGAGTGGGATGCCACCACGGAAGAAAGGGACAAGCTGTGGGAAGAGAAAAGGTGCGTTTCAGTCATCGCCTGCTTATGGAGTTCTTCTGATGTTGATTGTGTGCAGGAAGCGGTACTATGAACTCAGGGACGAATGGTGTGGTGTTCCTGAAGTTTTCGAGAGACAAGATGTGTTAGAGGAGAGACATCGCATCGATGTGGATTGTCGCCGCACGGATAGGACCGTATCCTTGTTTGCACAACCTCCCACATCTCCCGAGGACAAAGCCGCGTCGGCCCGATACGCTATCATTTCACCACAGAATGGTGAAATAGGTGCTCAATCTCCTAGTAACGAACACACGGAACAGCTAGCTGCGATTCTGCTAACATATGGATTCTACGAAAGGCAGTTAGGTACGTACGGTTTGACCCTCTGATATGGCAGAGGTCATTCACTACGGATGTCATGGGTTGGCTGATTGAAGGCAATGAAGGTTACGTTCAAGGGATGTCAGATCTCTGCGCTCCAATTTATGTCGTTATGGGCGGAGAACCTGAGATGACGTTTTGGTGTTTCGTCGAGGTGATGAACCGAATGGTGAGCTCGGTTCTGATGCGGGGAGATGTGTTGTTCTGATCATTTTGACTGTTCCGCAGAAACAAAACTTCATGAGGGACCAAAGTGGCATGAAGCAGCAACTATCAACTCTTCAACAACTGATCGCCGTTATGGACCCTGAGCTGTATCGACATTTCGGTAACTTCGAGTATCTCATGTTTTTTCAAACCGATTCTAAACCGTGATTACAGAGAAAGCCGAAGCTCTGAACTTGTTCTTCTGCTTCAGATGGGTCCTAATCGCATTCAAACGCGAGTTCCCATTCGACGATGTGCTGAGGCTCTGGGAAGTGCTTTGGACTGATTACTACTCGAGTCAGTTCCTGCCGTTCGTCGCGTTCGCCGTCCTCGAGTCACACAGAGACATGATACTCCGATATTTGATTGAGGTGGGTGGACACTCTTCCAGTTCAGGACCGGTTGTTAATCTAGAATATGCCCGGTTTCGCAGTTCGATGAAATACTGAAGGTAGGTCCCCTTGTACACAGCCTAAGAGACTAAGGCTCTGACACGCGGGCTAGTATTGCAACGAACTAAGCATGACGATCGAGTTGGATACCACCCTCGCTCAGGCGGAGGTGTTGTTTTTGTCCTTCTCACAGCTTGTGGCCGATATCGACCGACGTCGGGCTGAAGGAGAGCCCATACAACTTCCCACCAGTGGCCTTCGACATCGTAAAGAGGGTCAAGGAGGTCAAGATTCGGACCCGCCGAGAGGTTCCTCTTCCTTCCCCGCTGCGGTCTTACCCACACTGAGCGAAGAATTGAGGGAACTATTGAAGGCGAGGCGATGAGAACATTACCGTGTTTTTTAAGGGAGAGTTCCGACATTGGGTGGTTACACGCATTGTATAGAGACTTGTAGATTACACTTAATTTCTTGCAATAGGGAAACACGACCTTCAGGGTAGGAAAGGAGCCAACGGATGATGCGATCCTGGGTTGATCGACTCCACTAGTAGCATAACCGCCCAGAAATCGGGAACACATCCACTCGACAGAACAATGGAGAAGATAGAGCGCGTCGGTCGGAACTTTCGCTACCCTGCAGCTCTCGTGATGATGGGGGACCGAGATGTCGCATATGCGTTCACGATGCGCTCACGATCACTTCGCCCCGCAATGCAAAAAAAGAAGATTGTTGGAATGGATGAAAGAGTTCGACCCCAGGCTAACGCAGTAAGGTAGGTTCCCAGCTAGCTCTTCATTCCACGCTACACGGTCTTCAGTGGTAGAAGGTTTCTTCACCATTTGGACTCAGTTCTCTATTGTGATGATTGTAATGACCCTATGAGCTGCTACACCTAGCCGAATCCTGTGCCTCCGGAGTTCTGGTATCGACCCCGCGACTCGACGTGGGCATGCTTGGCAGTAGTAGCCGACCAGAGGAGCCACCGTGACGGGGCGCCCCCCGGCATTCACTCTCTACCCCCCCTCATGAGGCGTGTGGAGGTGCAGGTTGTCGTCTCACGTATTAGGATAGTCGCACGAGGTAAACATGGTAGATGTCACCGCCTTGCTATGCAGTCTGGGGTCCGGTCCGGATAGATAGGAGGAACCAACGCTGGCGATTTTACTTCCGGTCAGCGGGGCAACAAGGATTCCGGGTTATGACGTCCATGGCGTAGCACCCTCGCTCCGATAAGTACGGCGGAAAGAAAACCGAACACTGAGGTCGCCACCCTCCCATATCCCCTCTTTCCCTCTCTCCCTATATCCCCACACACACGCTCTCCAGTAGACACAACTCGATCTCTTCCCTCCGCATCTCCTTCGACTTACTATCCGAAATGTCCTCGTTCAACATCGCGCCTCTTCGCGGCGGCAGCCCCGCGCCCAGGAGGAGCTCTATCGACCCTACGAAGTTGACTCGGATGGACAGGTTCGCGGCGATTACCGATGTGCCCTCAGGTTGCTGATCTCCGATCATCCCTCCCGCATGCAGGTCATCCCCTGTTCCAGGACATGATATATTCAATGTCCTCTTCATCGGTGCTGGCAACATCATGTTCGGTTGGTCAAATAGTTTTTCTTGTTTCGTTACGATCCTGATACAAGTATTCCAGGTTCCCCCGAGGGCCCATGGAATCACTCTTTCCGGCTTGAACAGTAAGTTGAACGCTTGTGAACATTTCTCGATCTCATCTCGTCCTCCTTTAGCAAACTCGGACCGAGACTAAAGGTCGTCGCTCTGATAGACCCCGCAACCGAGCGCGCTGACGCGGTTCTCCATACTAAACGCGATAGTTTCGTTAAATCCGCCTACGAGAATACCAGGGTTTGCAAGGACTTGGACGAATTCGTCAACACGATGACCAAAGAGGAGTACCCCAGGGCTATCATCATCGGAAGTCCACCCATGTTCAGAGGCAGCACCATGACAGGGAGGGATATCGAGATACAACTCTTGAAAAAGTTCCCCGGAATCGCCTTGTTCGTCGAGAAGCCCGTCGCGACTGGCCAATACGAGGAAATCAAGGTCGCGTTCGAGGTCGCGAAGGCAATAGACGATAGTGATAGCATCTGTTCCGTCGGGTAAGCATCTTTGTTGGGTTCAATATGAACCTCAGCTAAGGGTGTTTCAGATATATGCTTCGATACCTTAAGGCCGTGCAGATGATGAAGAAGACAATTGATGTGAATAACCTCAAGGTTATGGCCACCATCGCCCGCTACGCCTGCGCGTACGAGGCTATCGCCAAGCCGGACTGGTGGGACAAATCCAAGAGGTGATTGAAACCACGATTAGCGTGTTGAAGCTCTCCCTGACATGGGGGTCGATCATCACAGTGCTGGTCCCATTATCGAACAGGGAACTCACTTCTGTGATCTTTCCCGGTACTTTGGGGGAGAGGTCGATATCTCCAGTGTCGTTGCTCACTCGTTGGAGTGGTATGAGGACGCTGGAAAACTCACTGGAATGGTGATCGATGAAGAAAAGATCGAGCCGGAAAACAGGATTCCTCGAATCACTTCCGCAACGTGGTACGTGAACAGACCCTGGATGCGTTCTTGAGTCGTTCTAATCGGTTTCTACAGGAAATATGAGAATGGAGCAGTTGGCACGTTTACTCACTGTGTCGCCCTCAAGGGCCACGACTACAGCTGCGAGCTCGAGGTTTTCGCAGATGGATACCAGATGAAGTATGCCCCATCGACTTCACCGTTCTGCGTACACTCACCAGCGTCATAAAGGCTTGTAAATCCATACGTTCAGCCCGTTCTCCACATCCGTCGTCCGGGAAGCGACCTAGATGAGACCTATACATTCCCTGATGATGACCCATTCTACTCCGAAATCTCCGTGTTCATCGACAACATCGAAGATATCGAGGAGAACCCCGAGACTGCGACCACGTTGAGTTCTTACGAAGGTACGATTATAATGATTGGTGCCATCGGATCCCATTAACGCTCTTTCCTACAGATGCATGCAAGACGTATGAACTCACCTGGGCCATTCGTCTCGCCAGTGAGAGGTCGAGAAAGACCTACCAGCGACCTGCGCCCGCGTAAAGTCTGTTGATTTGAAGCGGATAGTATTTCCTAGAATCAATGTACAACATCCAAATACACTCGTACATCCATATTATCTCTGCTTGACTCGGAGCTACCTCGGGCAGCGTCACGCGTCCGCGCCGGGAGTTACTGCCTGTCTCTTCGAACTCGGAACTCCTCTGTTGGGATTCGCCTCGTCGGCGTCTCTATCCTCGGACGTCTCCCTCTTCTGTTCTTGGAGGGCCTTCTTTTTGCGGGATGCTTCGGCCTCTTTCTCCCGTTCCAAGTGTTCTTTGAGCTTCGGGAGGTTGTTGAATGTCTCGCGACACCTCCAACATTCCAGAACCTCTTTCAGAAGAGGTTCGTGTAGACTCCGCTTCAATGACACCACCTGGGGCACAATCGACGAGTCAATATTTCAAGGATAAAAAACTTCAGCAAGGGTCAGTTACCTCCTGATCGAACGAAGCGCTGTCCCTCTCGAACCAGGATAGTACTTCGTCCACGTGGAGGAAGAACCCCAGTCCCGGGTGAAACGAGTTGTAGTGTTTCTTGCGCTTCAGACTCGGCGAGCACAAGTCTGATGAGACGACGTGCAAGTGCACGTGGCTGGAAGGGTCAAGGGAGGGGTTCAGTGAGAAAACTCGTTACGGTTCCCATGGTGGGGCCGCTGCCACCATTCAAGAACGTACAACATAGAGGGGACAGCGTGGAACCCTATCCACACGTCCCACTTGTACCCATGTTTCTTGAGCATTTCCTTCTCAACCATCTCCTTCACAATCTCCGCGTCCTTCTTGAGCCCTTCGATGAGCATCTTGGCCTCCGCCTTCTTTCCTTTCGCCAACAAGATATGCATATAC
>Ga0307515_10006702_pt1 | contig 22934 bp, 18 predicted proteins | sample 17_EM_MG_FD_194513 | JGI IMG/M metagenome (GOLD analysis project Ga0307515, IMG submission 194513) | Populus trichocarpa ectomycorrhiza microbial communities from riparian zone in the Pacific Northwest, United States - 17_EM | ecosystem: Host-associated > Plants > Roots > Unclassified | place... | reverse complement strand
GCGCCGGTGGCCGTGAGGCCGGCGATCGGCGCCCAGTCCGCCGGGAACGTGCCGTCGGCGTTCTGCTTCTTGGTGACGATCGTGCCGTCGGCGGACCGGACGAAGACCGACGCGGCGTAACCGGGGTTGACCACCACGGACGGGGTGCCGTTGAGGCCCGTGCCGCCGAGGCTGGTCCAGTCGGACAGCGTGCCGGCCTCGAAGACGGCCGTCTGCAGCGCGCCGGCCGTGTCGAGCGCGAAGATCCGCACGCCCGTCCGGGTCAGCACGCTCACCGGCGTGCCGGCCAGGCCGGTGCCGCCGAGGCTACGCCAGGCGCCGTAGGGCGTCTGGGTATTGTTCACCGATTCCGGCGCGTACCACAGGGCCCCGCCGATCACCGCGAACGTGGCCAGGTTGCCGTCCGGCGCGACCGGTCCGAGGCTGGGCTGCCCGGCGAAGGCGCCGCCGAGATCCCAGATGTCACCGTATTCGCCGGTCCCCCGGGTGGTCTCGTCCGCGATCACGAGGTCACCGGCCGCCGCGTCGTGGGACACGACCTGGACCCGGCCGTCCTGCACCGGCGCGGAATACGTCCGTCCGGTGTAGCCGAAGTCGAACGTCTGCGCGAAGATCGGTCCCGGCGCGTTCGGATCCGTGTTGTTCGGGTCCGGGTTGCGGTCGGTCAGCAAGGTGAGCCGGTTTTCCGCGCTGATGTAGCTGTAGTAGACCGGCGCGACGGACGAGCCGGCCGGCGCGACGCCCTGGACCACGGAGATCGGCTGCTTGGCCGTGAACGCCCGGTGCACGGCCGTGCCCGAGGTCGTGGGCGGCAGGTAGAACTGCTCGTTGGGCGCGTTCTCCAGGTTGGTGCAGCCGTACTGGATCAGCCCCACGTTGTCGGCGGTCGAGGCCTGCGGGACGTTGAGGCACCGGCCGGAGCTCGCCGAGACGATCCGGATCGTCGGCTTCTCCAGCACCTCGTCGATCAGCCAGAGCGTGTTCAGCGAGGTCGTGCAGTTGTACTGGATGATTGCGGCGCCGTTGGCCGTCGAGTTGCCGGCGACGTTGAGGCACTTGCCGGAGCCGACGCCCTGGATCCAGTAGGTCTGGTTACCCTTCGGCACGAGCTTGAACTTGTCGTTCGTCGCGGTCGCGGCGCACCCGTACTGGACGATCTTGGCACTGTTCGCCGTGCTGGCGCCGGAGACGTTGAGGCATTTGCCGCTGTGCGCGATCCGGAACTGGATGCCGGCGGCGGGTGTCGCGGCCGCCTGCGCCGAGGCGGCCGGCACGAGAGCCGCCGCCAGCGTCACGATGCACGCAGCAACCATTGTGGACGGTCGTTTCATTGATCCCCCGATCGGACGCGGCCACGGCTATGCCGATCGGCGGTCGGCCGCGTCGCCCGGACAAGCTTTCATCATCGCCGATCGATCACCACTGCCATTCGGAGAACAGCCGGCGAACTCACGGCAATCGATGCAGCGCCCGGCTGAGCTCCTCGGCCGGATAGGGCACGCGTTTGCCGCTCTGTTGCAGGCTCCGGAAGAAGCCGCCCAGCAGCACCGCGACGTCGAGGTCACGGTTGACGATCCGCGCCGCGGACTCCGGCAAGCCGGCGACGGCGCGGCCGTCCGCGCGGTCGCGGAGATGGTCGTAGCAGTCCCCCCAGGCGACCCCGGCCAGGTTGCTCACCAGCCAGGTGACCAGATGGGTGACCGTATAGCAGCGGTCATAGTCGCGGTGCCGGCGCAAGAAGGCCGACTCGGCGGCGCTGAGCTGGAACCCGGAATGCACCGCCAGCCCGAAGTCCGCGAAGTAGACCCGCTGCCCGTCGGTGAGCAGGTTGCGAAAGTGCGCGTCGAAATGCAGCAGGCCCTGCGATCGCAGGAAGTCCACAACCGACCGCAAACCACGATCGACCATTGTGTACGCCGAAGCGGCGGCCTGCCCGCCGCGAGCCGTTCGCTCGGTCAGCCAGGAGTCGACCGTCTCCGGAATGTGCTCCATGAACAGAACCACCGCTGCCGACGACTCGCCGATCGCGGTGAGGCGGTCGCGGACCGCGGCGGAGCCTTCCCAGTACGCCACCTGGCTGTCCAAATCGGCTGCGGCGACCGGCTGCGGCGGCTGCGGGAGCACCCGCCAGTGGTAGAGGATCGGGAAGCCGGCGACGCGGTTCTCCAGCACCCATCGAGTGGTCATCGCGTGCACGGCGACCTCCCGCCACGCGCCGAAGCCGGCCGAGCCGACGCCGTACTGGTAGAAGGTCGGAAGGTGGAACAGGTTCGCCGTGCCCCCGACGTGCTCGGGACGCCGCTCCAGGTCGGTCAGCGGCACCCTTTTCACGAACACCGGCACGCCGTCGACCACGACTTCGGCGGTAGTCCCGCCGATCCCGGCGCCCACCACGGTGGCCCCGTCCAGCAGAGCCGTCAACCGGGCATCGTCCAGCCCCGCCAAGCGGCCGGAGACGGCCTGGTAGCGCGCCACCCGGGTGGCCAGGTCCCGCAGCGGCGTGCCCCCGCCGGCACCGGTCACCTCGATCACCATGGCATCCTGCACCATGGCACCCGAGTTGACACAGCACTTGCACGTGGCAATCAGGTCGCATAGAAACGTGGCTATGACGTACCCGGACGAGAAGCTTTCCGCCCATCTGCAGCCCGGCGTGCCGCACGCGGCCCGGATCTGGAACTTCTGGATGGGCGGCACGGACAACTTCGCCGCCGACCGGGCCGCCGCGCAGGCCGTCGCCCAGGTCTATCCGGAGATCGTGGACATGGCGCGCGAGTCCCGGCGGTTCCTCATCCGGGTCGTGCGGCACCTGGCCGCCGAGGCGGGTGTGCGGCAGTTCCTCGACGTCGGGACCGGGCTGCCGACGATGCAGAACACGCACGAGGTCGCCCAGTCGAGCACACCCCAGGCCCGGATCGTGTACGTCGACAACGACCCGATGGTGCTCGCGCACGCCCGCGAGATGTTAGTTGGGAGCGCCGCCGAAGGGGTCGCCACCTACGTCCACGCCGACTACCACGACCCGGAGCGGATCCTCGCCGAGGCGGCGAAGACGCTCGACTTCGCCGAGCCGGTGGCGGTGATGTTCATGGGCGTGCTGGGCTACGAGCCCGATCTCGGCGTGGCCCGCTCCATCGTGGGCCGGATGATGGACGCGGTCGCGCCCGGCAGCTATCTGGTGCTGTGGGACGGCACGGACACCACGCCGGCGGTGGTCGAGGGCGCCCGAAAGCTCGCCGAGAGCGGCGGCGTCCCGTACATTCTGCGCAGCCCGGAGCAGCTCGAGGGCTGTTTCGCGGGCTTGACCATGGTGGATCCCGGCCTGGCGCAGATCACCCGGTGGCGCCCGGACGACCCGGACGCCGAGCGGATCGACGCCTACGGAGCGGTGGCGCGCAAGCCCTGACCCGCGCCGGCGGGCTCAGCTCGGCTGGATGTTGTGGTTGATCCGGAAGGTGTTGCCCGGGTCGTAGCTCGCCTTGACCCGCCGCAGCCGATCGAAGCCGGGCGGGTCGAATGCCTTCCGGACCAGTTCCGGGGTCACGTCCTCGGTGGACAGGAAGTTCGCGTACGCACCGCCGGTGGCCCACGGCGCCATCGCCGCCAGGATCCGCGCCTCGATCGCCCGGATCCGGTCCTCGTCCCCCGGCGCCGCGATGCTGGCCACGAAGAGGTTGAAGGCGGCCGCGCGGTTGCCGACCGCGTTCGGCACCGCCGGCGGGCGGGACAGCGCACCGCCCAGCAGCCGCACCTCGACCATCAACAGCGTGTCCTGCGCCGCCACGTCCGGACCGGCCAGCTCCAGCAGCGTGTCCACGCCGTCCTTGGACAGCTCGCGCAGCAGCGTCGTCCGGTCGATCGCCGCGCACGGCTCGGCCGGATCGTTGTGGATGCTCGCCATCTGCCGGAACGGCATCTCGGTGACGGTGTCGAGGACGGCCGGTGCCGCCGCCCGGATCGGTGCGATGATCCGTGCGCCCGCGGCGGCGTTGCCCAGGTACGAGAACCGGACGTGCAGCGTGAGCCGGTTCCGCATCGGCTCCGGCACCGACGGCAGGTCGGGCAGCCGCAGGAAGACGAAGGACGTGCCGACCTCGTCCGGCAGGTCGGCCACCCACTCGCGGTACGTGTGCAGCACCGCCGCGGCGTGCTCGCCGTCGAAGAACAGGCCGCCGCCGTACAGCCGGGTGATCGGGAACAGGTCGAACTCCAGCGCGGTCACGACGCCGAAGTTGCCCTTGCCGCCCCGGACCGCCCAGAAGAGATCGGCCTCGAGCTCGGCGCTGACCCGGCGCAGCACGCCGTCGGCGGTGACGATCTCGAACTCCCGGACGTGGTCGGCCGCGTAGCCGTGGCTGCGGCCGAGCACCGGGCTCAGCCCGCCGCCCAGCGTGTACCCGACCGCACCGACCAGCGGCGCCGAACCGGCCAGCGGGGCCAGTCCCACCTCGGCGGCCCGGTCGATCACCTGCTGCCAGCGCACCCCGGCCTGGACCCGGGCCTGGAACCCGTCCGGGCGGATCGCCACCCCGGTCATCCGCCGGGTGCTGATCATCACGGATCCGTCCGCGGAGACGACCGCGCCGTGCCCGGTCGCGTTGACCGACACCGGCAGGTCGCGGCGGGCGGCGAGGCGGATCGCGTTCTGCACGTCGCCGACGTTGGTGGCACCGGCCACCACGACCGGCCGGTGCGTCAGCACCTGATTGAAGGTGGCGGTCTCCTCGGGGTAGCCGTACTCCCCGGCGACCAGCACGGGACCGTCGACCTGGCCCCTGAGCCAGCGCAGATCTTCAAGATCAAGGTTCTTGCCAGCAGTACGCATGGTGCTAGCAAGTGCCACGAGTATCGACTGGGGATCGACACATGATTGACGTCCCAGCCTTTGTGTCGATATTTGCCCGAAATGCTAGCATAATCTCGAGCCCCGGGTCGGGAAACGATCTCCACTACTTCCATAGCTTTGCAGGGTTTAAGGTTCGGATATGGATCTCTTCGTGTCCGGGGTGGTATTCCTCGACATCGTCTTCACCGGGCTGCCGAGGCTGCCGGACCCGGGCGAGGAGGCCTGGGCGCCGGGGATGGGCTCGTCGCCGGGCGGCATCGCAAACCTGGCCGTCGCGGCCAGCCGGCTCGGGCTCGACACGGGTCTCGGCGCGGCGTTCAGCACCGACGTCTACGGCGAGTTCTGCTGCCGGACCCTCGGCGCGCAGGAGGGCATCGACCTGGCGCCGTCGCGCCGCTTCGACGACTGGCACTCGCCGGTGACCGTGTCCCTGGCCTATGACCGGGACCGCAGCATGATCACGCACGGCCATCCGACGCCGGTGCAGCCCGACGGCCTCGTCGGTGAGCTGCCGGCGGCGCGCGCCGCGTTCGGCAGCGTGACGACCGAGCGCCAACCGTGGGTGCGCCATGCCAAGGACGCCGGCACGCTGGTCTTCGCCGACGTGGGCTGGGACGCCAGCGCCGAGTGGTCGGCCCAGGCGCTCGACGTGCTCGACGACTGCCACGCCTTCCTGCCCAACGCGGTCGAGGCGATGCACTACACGCGGTCGGCGAGCCCCCGCGAGGCGCTGTCCCGGCTCGCGGACCGGGTGCCCCTGGCCGTGGTGACCTGCGGGTCGGACGGCGCGCTCGCGATCGACGCGGACACCGGAGCCGTGGTCAGCGCGCGGGCGGTCCCGGTCGACGCGCTCGACCCGACCGGGGCCGGTGATGTCTTTACCGCCGGGTTCATCGCGGCCACCCTCTGGGAGCTGCCGCTGCACCAGCGGCTCGCGTTCGCCAACCTGGTGGCGGCGTTGTCGGTGCGGCACTTCGGCGGGTCGCTGTCGGCGCCCGGCTGGGGCGACATCGCCGACTGGTGGCGCGCCGTCCGCTTGCAGGACACCGACGATCTTGCTGCCGCGTACGGCTTCCTCGACGACCTGATCCCGCACGGCGAGATCCGGCTCGCCCGCCGGGCCACCGCGACCATCACCCAATTGTCGGATGCCGCTTGACGGCCAGCTCCCGGGACAGGTGATCGATCACCGCGCGGGCGTCGTCCTCGATGCCGTTGATGAACGTCGACCGGCGCCGCCGCAGCATGGGCAGGCCCAGCGCGTACAACCCCGGGGTGTCGAGCACACCGCCCTCGTGGCGCAGCCGGCCCTTCGCGTCTAGCACCGGCGCCTTCAGCCAGCCGTAATCAGGGCGGAAGCCGGTCGCCCAGACGATGGAACCGACCTCGCCGCTGCGCAGGTCCAGCTTCAGTCGCGTCGTCTCGGGCACCGCGGTCGGCGGGAACTCCTCGCGCGGGCCCACCTCGGCTTCGCGTCCGCTCGTGCGCGCCCACTCGTCGAACGTCGCCAGCAGGCGTCTCATCTTGAGATCCGCCAGTGAGCACACATTGCGCAGCCCGCCGGAGAACAGCGCGCTGCCGTCCCGCACGGCCGCCCAGCGACCGACCAGCTCGACCCCCAGCGCGGTCAGCGCGTTGAGATCCAGCGTGCTGCGCTCGGGGGTGCCGACGAGTTGCGGCGAGGGCAGCCGGCGAGCCCGGGTGAGGTCGTCGACCTCGTCGTACCGCTGGTCCCACACGCCGGAGACGTCCATCCACCAGAGCACGTCGCGTTCCCGGTACACCCGCGGCAACCGCACGTGCTCCCCCACCGCGAGGGTCACCTGCCGGCCCGATCGTTGCAGCTCGGCCGCCAGTTGCACGCCGGTCGCCGAGGCGCCGACGACGAGCACGCCGCCGTCGGGAAGGTGGGCGGGGCCGCGGTACTCAAGCGGGGTCAGCTGCTCGACGGACGCCGGCACCGCGGCGCTGAACTCGGGCACGGTCGCCGCGTTGCACGCGCCGCTGGCGAGGACGACCGCCCGGCAACGAAAGTCGCCCTGGCTTGTCGAAACGTGGTACCCGTCCTCGAGGGGCCGCACGGCGGTGACGTTCGTCCCGGTTCGCACCGGCGCGTGCGAGACGACGGCGAAGTGCTCGATGAACTCGACCACTTCGCCCATCGTCATGTATCCGTCGGGATCCGGGCCGTCGTAGCGATGGCCCGGCAGCCGGCTCAGCCAGTTGGGCGTGAGCAGCCGCAGGGAATCCCAGCGCTCGCGCCGCCAGGAGTTGGCCACCTCGCCGCGCTCGAGGACGACGTGATCGACCGACCGGTCGCCGAGGAAGCGGCTGGCGGCCAGGCCGGCGTGCCCCGCCCCGACGACCACCGTAGTGACACGCTCTATGGCTCTGCCCGCCTCAGGCCACTTCGACGGTGACGTTCGTCGGGTTGGTCAGGGCGTCGTAGACGGCGGAACGCTTCTGGGACTGGGCCACCAGCGCTTCGATCTCCTCTTTCGAGGCGTCCGCGTCGATCGCGAAGGTCACCTTGATGTCGTTGAAGCCGTTCCGGACGTCGCTGTCGACGCCCAGGATGCCCCGGATGTCGTGCTTGCCCTCGACGGTCGACTCGACCGAGCGTAACTGGATGCCCCGGTTCTGCGCGACCGACGCCACGCCCGCCGTCAGGCAGCTGGCCAGGCCGACGAGCAGGTACTCGATCGGGGTGATGCCGTTGTCCTCCGCGGCGAACACTTCCGGGTGATCGGCGGAGAACACCGTCTCGGTCTTGTGGGTCTGCTCCTGCCCGAGTCCGAAGAACTTCTCGACCGCCGTGGTGCTGTGCACGCCGTTCTGCCACTTGGCCGACGCCCGCCAGGTGAACTGGGCCGCCTCGGGCGCGCCCTTCAACACCTCGCGCGCGTCGAGCAGTGCCTGCACGTTGACCCCGTTGTCTACGGTTGTCATATCCCGATTCTCCCTTTTCCCGCGTGAACCTATAATCCCCATCGGGGATCTCGACAATATATTGGCCTGCACAGACTTCGCCTAGCTATCATCACCCGCATGGCGTCGCCCTCGACCGTCTCGGCCGGCTCGGTCGGCAACGTCGAAACACGTTATCTCGACTTGCCGGCGCCGTTGCCGCTCGACTGCGGACGCGAATTGCGCTCGGTTCGGGTGGCGTACGAGACGTACGGCACGCTCTCCCCGCGGCGCGACAACGCCATCCTGGTGTGTCACGCGCTCAGCGGCGACGCCCACGCGGCCGGCACCTCGGCGACGCCACCCGAGGCGGGCACCCGCGACGGGTTCGCGGCCGAGCGCCGCGACGGCGCGGCCGGCAAGGGCCTCGGCTGGTGGGACGGCATGATCGGGCCCGGCAAGGCGTTCGACACCGACCGTTTCTTCGTGATCTCCACGAATCTGCTCGGCGGCTGCCGCGGTACGACCGGCCCGTCCTCGACCGACCCGGACACCGGCCGGCAGTACGGGTCGGACTTCCCGGTCATCACGGTCGCCGACATGGTGCGCTGCGAGCGCGCCTTCCTGGACGAGCTGGGCGTCGAGCGGCTCGCGGCCGTGGCCGGTGGTTCGCTCGGCGGGATGCAGGCGCTGCAGTGGGCGGTCCTGTTCCCCGACCAGGTCGACGCGATCGTGGTGATCGCCTCCACGCACGCCCTGCACCCGCAGGGCCTGGCCTGGAACGCGATCGCCCGCGAGTCGATCATCCGCGATCCCGCCTGGCAGGGCGGCCACTACTACGGGACCGGCCGGACGCCCGACGGCGGCATGGGCGTGGCCCGGATGGTCGGCCACATCACGTACCTGTCGGCGCCCGCGCTGGACGACCGCTTCGGCCGGCGGCTGCAGTTCGCCGACGACATCCGCTACACGATCGGCGAGCCGGAGTTCGAGGTCGAGAACTACCTGCGGCATCAGGCCGAGTCGTTCGTCCGGCGGTTCGACGCCAACACGTATCTCTACCTCTCGCGCGCGCTGACGTATTTCGATCTCGCGCGGCAGCACGGCGGCGGGTCGCTTGAGCGGGCACTCGCCGGCGTCTCCGCGCGTACGCTGCTGATCGCCTTCAGCTCCGACTGGCTGTATCCGCCGTCGGCGTCGATCGAGATCGACGAGACACTTCGCGGCCTCGGCAAGCCGGTCGAGTTCCACCTGATCGAGGCGCCGTACGGTCATGACTGCTTCCTGCTGGAGGAAGCGCGGCAGACCCCGATCGTCCGCCGGTTCCTGCACCAGAAAGAGAGCCCCTCGTGATCGAGCAAGCACACGACTACGGGTTCGAGACCCGGCAACTGCACGCCGGCCAGCGCCCCGACCCGAACACGGGCGCCCGCGCCGTGCCGATCTTCCAGACCACCAGCTACGTGTTCGAGGACCCGGAATCGGCGGCCGCCTACTTCAACCTGCAGGAGTACGGCAACACCTACTCGCGGATCATGAACCCGACGGTCGCGGTGTTCGAGGAACGGGTCGCGAACCTCGAGGGCGGCTCCGGTGCGGTGGCCTTCGCGAGCGGGATCGCGGCCCAGGCGGCGGCGCTGTTCACGCTGCTCGAGCCGGGCGACCACGTCGTCGCTTCCTCGGCGCTCTACGGCGGCACGGTGAACCAGCTCAAGCACCTGTTGCGCAAGCTGAACGTGGAGCTGACCTGGGTCGACCCCGACGATCCGGACGCGTGGCGCAAGGCCGTGGGCCCGAACACGAAGGCGTTCTTCGGCGAGACGATCGGCAATCCGGGCGGGAACGTGCTGGACATCGAGACGGTGGCGGCCATCGCGCACGAGCACGAACTGCCCCTGATCGTGGACAGCACGTTCGCGACGCCGTACCTGTGCCGGCCGATCGAGTGGGGCGCCGACATCGTGATCCACTCGGCGACCAAGTTCATCGGCGGGCACGGCACGAGCATCGGCGGCGTCGTGGTGGAGGCCGGCACGTTCAACTGGTCCAACGGGCGCTTCCCGGTGGTCGCGGATCCGTCCCCGGCGTACCACGGCCTGCAGTTCCACGAGACCTTCGGGACGTACGGCTATCTGATGAAGCTGCGCGCCGAGACGCTGCGCGACCTCGGCGGCACGATGGCGCCGCTCAACGCGTTCCTGTTCCTGCAGGGGCTCGAGACGCTATCGCTGCGGATGGAACGGCACGTCGCGAACGCCCTGAAGGTGGCGGCGTTCCTCGAGTCGCACCCGCTGGCTTCCCGGGTGACGTATCCGGGCCTGCCCTCCAGCGGGTACCGGCCACTGGTGGAGAAGTATCTGCCGCGCGGGGCCGGGGCGGTGTTCTCGTTCGACTGCGCCGGCGGCCGGGCCGGCGGGCAGGACCTGATCCGCGGCGTAACGCTCTGGTCGCACCTGGCGAACGTCGGCGACGCCAAGAGCCTGATCATCCACCCGGCCAGCACGACGCACCGCCAACTGAGCGACGAGGAACTGCGGGCCGCCGGGGTCGGGCCCGGGACGGTGCGGCTGTCGGTCGGCACCGAGTCGGTGGAGGATCTGATCTGGGACCTGGAGCAGGCTTTCGCGAACGTGGCCGCGGCGGGAGAACAAGGATGACCGAGCTCGGGCAGTACCAGGACGCGCCGGCGATCCAGCGGGTGCTCAACACGGCCAAGACGATCGCGATCGTCGGCCTCTCGAACAACCAGCTCCGAGCGAGTTACTTCGTCGGCTACTACATGAAACGGCACGGCTATCGGGTGATCCCGGTGAATCCCCGGGAGAGCGAGATCCTCGGCGAGCGGAGCTACCCGAGCCTGCTCGACGTGCCCGATCCGGTGGACGTCGTGAACGTCTTCCGCGCCCCGAGCGCCCTGCCGGGGATCGCGCGGGACGCGGTGGCGATCCACGCCGGCGCCCTGTGGTGCCAGTTCGGCGTGATCAACGAAGAGGGCGCACGGATCGCGGCGGAGGGCGGCCTGACGGTGATCATGGATCGCTGCCTGAAGGTCGAGCACGCGCGGTACGTGGGCCGGATGCACTGGCTCGGCTTCAACACCCAGCGCATCACCTCGGTCCGCGCCGGATTGCAGTAGCCGTGTCCCCGCGCACCCATCGGGGGCAGAGTGCGCCCTTCGTCTGGGAGGACGGCGAGGTGCTCGACTACAAGGAGCACGACGGCACGTTCCGCGCGGTGACCCGGCAGGTGCTCAGCGACGCGGAGCACGAGCAGGGCACCTCGCTGCGCTACTTCGAGGTCGGGCCCGGCGGGCACACGACGCTCGAGCGGCACGAGCACACCCACGTGGTCGTCCCGATCCGCGGACGGGGCAGCGCCCTGGTGGTGGACCGGATCGTGCCGCTGGCGCTCCACGATGTCGTGTTCGTGCCGAGCTGGGGGTGGCATCAGTTCCGCGCCACGCCGGACGAGCCGTTCGGCTTCCTGTGCGCCGTCGTGGTGGCGCGCGACCGCCCGGTGCTCCCGAGCGAACAGGACCTCGAGGCGCTGCGCTGCGACCCGCAGATCGCCGCGTTCATCCGCGTCTGAGCCCTACCGGGTCGCCGCGACCAGTCGCTCCGCGGCCCGGCGGGGATCGTCGCCGCGCCGCAGGTCTCCCCCGACCAGAAACAGGGTGTCGGGGCCGTACGCCGCAAGCAGTTCGGGTGCCCGGTCGATCGACATGCCTCCGCCGGGCGTCGGCAGCGCCGGCGCCAGGTCGTACAGGGGACGCCGGGCCGCCTCCGCGACGGCGAGACACTCCTCGCGGGTGAGGCTGAAGCGGCCGCCCCAGCTCGGGAAGATCGTCGCGTCGGCGCCGGCCAGTCTCAGCAGCGTGCCGAAGAGGACGTCCGGGGCGATGCCGTGGCTCGCGCCGGCCGTGAAGCCGCCGAGAAACGAGGGATGGGCGAGCACGATGCCCCCGGCGAAGAGCTCGGCCGCATGAGCGAGCGCACCGAAGCCCGCGATACCGGGCATGACCAGGACACCGTGCGCGCCCGCCTGGGCGGCGAACCGGATCTGCTCCGCGAAGCTGGCGGCGGCTCCGTTGACGACCGGAAGGTAGACGCTGTGGCCGCCGGTGTGATCGTTGGCCCGGCGCACCGCCTCGGCCACCCTCGGCACGCGCTCGGCGAACGGTGCCCAGGGCTGATTGGCCAGACCCTGGTCCTCCTTCACCACATGCAGCCCGCCGGCCGCGACGTCGTAGGCGAGAGCCGCGAGCTGTTCGCTGGTCATTCCGACCGGCTTCAAAGCGGTCGCGAGCAGGGCCCGCTCGGGCTCACCGACCAGCGCCCGAACCCCGGCCACGCCGAGCCGCGGTCCGGGCAGCGCGGCGGCGAGCGAGGCCGGCAGGGTGAAGTCGACCAGGCGTACGCCGTCCTGGAGCGAGACGTTCCCGGCCAGCAGCACCAGCAGTTGCCCGAGCTCACCGCCGGCGAGGTCGGCCGGGTAGTCGACCGTGGCCAGCGCGGGGCGGCCCGGTCGCTCGACGACGGTGCGGACGTGGGCCAGCGAGTCGCGTACGGCGTTGGCGGGGGCGAGCTCGGTGGGCAGCTCATGGCTTTGCTCGACGGCGACGAGTGCGGCCCGCAGAGCGGCGTCCGCCGCGGTGATCTCGTAGACGGCGGTGATGAGCTGGCTCATGTCTCGTCCTCCGCCGCAGTCTCGGTCTGCGGCGCGCACAGCTCGACCACCTGGCCGATCCTACGCCGGGCCGATCGGCTCAGGGTCAGCGTGCTCTTTCGGGTCGCGAAGAGCCGAAGCGCTGGACCAGCAGGATCGTGATCGCGAGCAGCGCGCCGCAGGCCACCAACGCGATGGACATGGTGGCGAGCTGGGCGATCGCGGCGAGGGCGAGCCCGCAGATGATCTCGCCGAGATACTTTGCCTGGGCGAGCAGCGAGTGCACGGTGGCTCGGACGGTGCTGCTGGTCTGCCGGTTGACCCAGATGGTGCCGAAGGTCCGGGTCAGCGGCAACGCGCCCGCGGCCAGCAGCACGGCGAGACTGCCGCTGTACTCCTCGGGTGCGCCGGCCAGAGCGACAACGCCGACGGCGGCGACCGCGCAGGCGATGACGTAGCCGCGGCGCATCGTGTGGACGCCGTCGGTGTGCGGTCGCACGAGGCGTAACCCGGCCGCGCCCGCGAGGCTCATCAGCACACCCAGGCCGGCCAGCCAGACAACGGGATCGGCGGACAGCCCGATGTCGACCAGTCGCAGCGGATACAGCCGGCCGAAGGCGTTCACGACTCCGTTGACCAGGAACGTCGCCGCGAAGATGGCGAGGACGACGCGACTGCCACGCACCAGGGCCGATCCGCGGGTCAGGATCGACCACGAGGCGGACCACCGCTTCGCGCGGACCGGCACGAACCGCTGCTCCGGGAAGCCGACCACGACGTACAGGCCGAGCAGCAGCATCGCGGCTCCGGCGAGCACCATCGCCGTGCCGGGTTTCGTGAGCCAGGCCAACCCGCCGATGCCCACCAGACCGGCCACCGTCCCGGTGAGCTGAGCTTGCTCCGAACGCATCAACACCACCGAGACACGCGCCGGCTCAGCCAGCTCGTCGCTGATCCACGCCACGTCCGCGCCGCTGGCGAAGGTCCAGGACAGCCCCCACAGCATCTGGGTGGCCAGCAGCGGCACGAATCCGCCGACCAGGCCGGTGGCAAGCATGGCCGCGCCCATCAGTACGTGGGACACGACCAGCGACCACTTCCGGCTGAACGTGTCGGCGAGGACACCCGCGGGGACCTCGAACAGCAGCGCGACCGCCGATTGGCCGACGCCGATCAGGACCAGTTCGGCCGCCGGCAGACGCGCGTCGACGACCAGGTAGACGCTGGTGACCAGCCACCAGCCTCGATGCAGCAAGGCCCGGCACCACGTCCACCGCACGAAGACCGTGTCGAGGCCCGCGCCGCAGATCACCGGCCAGACCGTACGCATCGACCGCCGGCCCGCGCCAGCGGTTAACCACGTGCCAGTCGCGTGCCAGCGGCGTGTGCGTGCGGTGCCAGCGGTCCGCGCGAGTCTGCACGTCGAGGGCCGCGCCTTTGCGGTGGCCCGCGACGGAGGGGACGGAAGACATCATGAGTGATCTCGTGGTCCGGGCGGAGGGTCTCCGCAAGCGGTTCGGGAAGACCCAGGCGCTCGACGGGGTGGACCTGGCGATGCGCCGCGGCACGGTGCTCGGCGTGCTCGGGCCGAACGGCGCCGGCAAGACCACCGCGGTACGGGTGCTCGCCACCCTGCTGCGCCCGGACGCCGGCAGCGCGTTCGTGGCCGGCATCGACGTGTTGCGCCAGCCGCAGCGGGTGCGCCGCCGGATCGGCCTCACCGGCCAGTACGCCTCGGTGGACGAGGATCTGACCGGCACGCAGAACCTGGTGCTCATCGGCCAGCTGCTCGATCTCCCGACGAGGGACGCCAGGCGGCGCGCCGCGGAACTGCTCGACTGGTTCGACCTCGCGGAGGCCGCCGGGCGCCAGGCCAAGACCTACTCGGGTGGCATGCGCCGCCGCCTCGATCTGGCCGCCAGCCTGGTCGGGCACCCCGAGGTGATCTTCCTTGACGAGCCGACCACCGGCCTCGACCCGGCCAAGCGCGAGGACATGTGGGGCGTCGTGCGCACCCAGGTCACCCAGGGCGCCAGCGTCCTGCTCACCACGCAGTACCTCGATGAGGCCGACGCGCTGGCCGACGAGATCGTGGTGATCAACAAGGGCCGGGTGATCGCGCACGACACGCCCGACGGGCTCAAGCGCCGCGTCGGCGGGCTCACCCTGCGGGTCCGGCCGGCCGACCCGGCCCGGGTGCCGGACACACTGCGGGTGCTCGACGCGGTCGCCGCCCCCGGCACGTCGGCCTCGACCGACCCGGCCGCGGGCGCCCGCCCGGGCGCCGTCTCGGTGCCGGTCACCGGGGACACGGTGCTCGACGAGGCGGTGCCAGCGCTGCGCCGGGCCGGCGTCGAGGTGACCGAGCTGGCCCTGCACCTGCCCAGCCTCGACGAGGTGTTCCACGCCCTCACCGAGGGCACGCCACAGGCCGCTACCACCACCACCGCCAAGGAGGATGAACTCGTATGACCACGCTCGACGTTCCCGTCCGTAACATCGTCGGCGACATCGACAAGCCCCGCGGCGGCGCGCCGGCGGCGCTGGTCCGGCACAGCGTGGCGCTCGCGCGCCGGAGTCTGATCAAGACGATCCGGACGCCGGAGGCCCTGATCGACGTGACCCTGCAGCCGGTGATCTTCCTGCTGCTGTTCACGTACCTGTTCGGCGGGGCCATCGCGGGCGGTGACCGGCACGCCTACCTGCAGTTCCTGCTGCCCGGCATGCTCGCGCAGTCGCTGGCCATGGGCGGCATCGCCCTCGGCCAGAACCTCAACGCCGACATCGAGAAGGGCGTCTTCGACCGCTTCCGGTCGCTGCCGGTGGCCCGCTCGGCGCCGCTGGTCGGCGCGGTCGCCGCCGACATCGTCCGCTACCTGACGGTGTGCGTGGTGATGCTCGGATTCGGCACGGCGATGGGCTTCCGGGTGCAGACCGGGTTCGTCCCGGCGGTCGCCGCGGTCGCCCTGTCCATCGGTTTCGGCCTCTGCTTCTGCTGGATCTCGGTCTGGGTCGGCATGCTCGTGCGCACCTCCGGCGCCGTGCAGGGCGTGATGTTCCTGCTGGTCTTCCCGCTGGCCTTCGGCAGCAACGTCTATGTGCAGACCAGCACCCTGCCCGGATGGCTGCAGGCGTTCGTGCACGTCAACCCGATGACGCCGCTCGTCGGCACGATCCGCGGGCTGCTCGTGGGCGGCCCGGTGGCCGGTCATCTGGCGCTCACCCTGGCTTGGATGGCCGGGCTGCTGCTGGTCTTCGTGCCGCTCGCGCTGCGGGCCTACGCCCGCCGCACCTGAGCGGGACCGTCCAGCTCGGGGGGTGTGGCGCTGTCCGCCGCGGGCAGCGCCATCCGGCGCAGCCGCGCCGGGTCGGTCTGGGCCAGGGCCGTCTTCCCGTCCAGCTGCCAACCCATTTCGTACGCCTCCGCGAAGGCCGTCCCGCCCAGCGCCGCCCGGCCGCGCCGGCTCAGCTCGCGAACCTGCACTTCGGTCGGGTCATGGGTGCCGCGCAGCCGGGCCGCCGCGCCGAGCAGGTACGCCGTGTCCCGGTGCCATCCGTAAAGCTCGGTCAGGCCGGCCGCGGTCACCGCCACCATCGCCAGGATCGGCATGTCGCGGCTCTCCACCGCCGCCGCGTACGCCCGGGCCAGCGCCGCCTCGGCACCGGCCGCGTCGCCCTGCTGCACGCACAGCGCCGACCGCACCGCGTTGACCAGCGCCTCGCCGTGGTCGGCGCCGAGCGGGAAGGCGCCGGCCATGCCCACTTCGGCCCGTTCGATCAGCTCCTCCGCCCGATCCAGGTCGCCGATCCGCACCCACAGGCCGGCCTCCATCGCGTCGATCAGGATGGCCATCTCCGGCGAGGCGGATCGCAGCGCCCGCTCCCGGGCCGCGGCGATCGAGGCGATCGCCTGGTCGAATTCGTCGCGCCGCACGCACAGGTCCACCCAGCGCAGATCGATGAAGATCTCGTCGCTCAGGCTCAGCGACCCGAACTCGCGGGCCAGTACCCGTGCCGCACGCAGGTCGGCGAGCGCGCCGTCGAGGTCGCCGTCGTACTGCCGCAGCAGCGCCCGCATCGGCAGCGCGGTGGCCAGGCCCCAGCGGTCGCCGGTCCGGCCGAAGCAGTCCAGCGCGGCGGCCACGTCGATACGCACCTGGTCGAGGTCGCCCTCGTTCTCGCCGAACTGGGCCCGGAACAGTCGCGCCAGCCCGGACAGCCACACGTCCGGCCCGTCGATGAGGCGCCGGATGACCGAGAGCGACGCCTCGGCCTCCTGCAGCACGTAGAGCGTCACCGCGGTGAGCGCGCCGGCCAGTCCCGGCAACAACGGATAGCCGAGCAGGCGGTCGGCGAGCATCCGCAGCTCGGAATCGCGGTCCCGGGTCGCCTCGGTGAACCCGGTCGCCTGTTCGCCGATGCGGTTGAGCAGCAGCACCGCCTCGGCGCAGTCCCGGTCCAGCGTGTGCTCCCCGACCGGTAGCGCCAGCGCCTCGCCGAGCCAGTAGGCCGCGTCCGCGTGCCGGCCGAACATCTGCCAGTACCAGGACAGGCTCAGCGCCAGGGCGACCGCACCGGCGGCGTCGCCGGAGTCGCAGCGATGGCGCAGGGCAGCGAGCGCGTTGTCGTACTCGGCGCAGAACACCTGCAGCGCCGCGAGCTGGCCGGGGCCGCGCAGCTGCGGGTCATACCGGGCGACCAGCTCGGACAGGTAGCCGGCCGCGAGGTCCCGGGCGGTGCCGAGGGTGCCCTGCTCGGCCAGGCGGTCGATGCCGTACTCGCGCAGTGTCTCCAGCATCCGGTAGCGGCCCGGGCCGGGCGTGAGCTGCAGCAGCGACCGGTCAACCAGGGCGGCGAGCAGCTCCGGGACGTCGGCCGCCGGCACCGGGGTGCCGGCGCAGACCGCGGTGGCCGAGGCCGCCGTGACGCCGCCGGGCAGGACCGAGACGCGTTCCGCCACCGTACGCTCATGCTCGCCGAGCAGATCCCAGCTCCAGGCGATGACCGCGCGCAGGGTGCGGTGCCGGGGAAACGCGGTGCGGTTGCCCGTCCCCAGCAGCCGGAACCGGTCGGACAGCCCGGCGGCGAGGTCGGCCAGCGACAGCGTGCGCAGCCGGGCCGCGGCCAGTTCGAGCGCCAGCGGCATCCCGTCCAGGCCGCGCACTACCCGCAGGATGTCGCCGAGCGTGTCCTCGTCCACGTCGAACCCGGGACGCACGGCCGCGGCCCGTTCGGTGAACAGGCGCACCGACGCGGCCCGGCGGGCCTGCTCGACGCCGGCCGCCGGGTCGGGCAGCGCCAGCGGGCCGAGCGGGACCAGCGCCTCGCCGTCGACCGCCAGCGGCTCGCGGCTGGTCGCCAGCACCCGCAGCCCGGCGCAGCGCGGCAGCAGCACCGCGGTCAGGTGTGCGATGGAGTCGATCAGGTGCTCGCAGTTGTCCACCACGAGCAGGCTCTCCCGGCCGTTGAGCTGGTCGGTGAGCACATCGAGCTCGCCGCCCTCGGCCCTGATCCGGGCGGAACCCTCGAAGAGCGCGGCGCCGCGCAGCCCGATCGCGGCCAGCAGGGCCGTGCCGACCTTCGCCGGTTCGGTGACCGAGGCGAGGTCGACCAGCCAGGTGCCGTCCCGGTATTCGTGGTGGTGACGGCGGGCCGCCTCCACCGCGAGCCGGGTCTTGCCGGCCCCGCCCGGCCCGGTCACGGTGACCAGGCGCCCGCCGGCGAGCAGCGCGTCGATCCGGGCCAGGTCGTCGTCGCGGCCGATGAAGCTGGTCAGCGGCGCGGGCAGGTTGCTCGGCGGCGACGCCTCGTCGCGGCCGTCGCCGGCCGGCGCGCCGACGGGGTGGCCCGCTCCTGAGCCCGGCCCGGTCGGGCCTGGCCCGGAGTCGCGCCCGGTCGGGTCTGATCCGGAGCCGCGCCCGGTCGGGTCGGCCGGGCCCGTGACCGGCGCTTCGGTCCCTGTGGTCGAGAAGGCGCCGGGTTCACCGGGACCGGCGCCACGCGTACCGGAAAACGTGCCGGATTCACCGGAGAGAGTGCCGGGTGAGCGCAGTATGCGCAGGTGGCGCTCGCGCAGGGCGGCGCCCGGGTCGGCGCCGAGGCGGTCCGCGAGGACCTCGCGGATCCGCTCGTAGAGGGCCAGCGCCTCGGCCTGCCGGCCCTGCGCGGCGAGCGCGTCCATCAGCAGCGCGGCCACCCGCTCGTGCACCGGATGCTCGGCGAGCAGGGCGGTCAGGCGGGCATCCGCCGCCGCGGCCCGGCCCAGCGCCAGCTCGGCCTCGGCCAGGTCGGCGCCGGCCTCGACCGAGGAACGGGCCAGCCGGGTCGCGACCGCCGGCGCCACCGCGACGATCGCGGCCGGTTCGGCGCCGGGGTGGCCGCTCCAGCACGCCACCGCCTCGCCGAGCAGCACCGCCGCGGACTGTGGATCTCCGGCCCGCAGCCGGTCCCGGCCGGCGGCGGCCAGCCGCTCGAAGCGCAGCGTGTCGACGTCATCGGCGGCCACGTCGAGCCGGTAACCGCCCTCGACCTGGGCCACGGCACCGGCCTCGCCGAGCATCCGGCGCAGCCGGGAGACCAGCGACTGCAGGGCGTTCGCCGGGTCGGCCGGACGCTGCTCGGGCCAGAGCGCGCCGACCAGCACCGCCGCGTCGACCGCGCGGCCACCGGCCAGGGCCAGCCGAACGAGCAGGCCACGGAGCCGGTGGCCGGGAACGGGCAGGACGGTGTCGCCACGGCACGCCTGGAAGGTGCCGAGCAGCGTCACGCGCAGCCGTGCCGCCCGATCCCCGTCGTTGCCCACCCCTCGATCCTCTCCCGCGCGGGCCAGGTACCCAAATCAGCCCGCTGGCGGCGTTTCTCCGTCCGAGATGTGGGCATTCCCGGAGCTGGACCCGAGCAACCGAATCCGGAGGTAGCCATGCCCGCAGGAGCCAGCCCGAAAAGGGAACGACAGTATGAACACATCAAGGACAGCGCCGAGCAGCGTGGCGTGCCGGCCAAGCGGGCCACGGAGATCGCCGCCCGGACGGTGAACAAGGAACGCGCCCGCGCCGGTGAGTCGCGCACCGCCAGCCGCTCCTCGATCCAGGACGTGTCCTCCGGCCACCGCGGTGGGAAACGGTCGCACACCGGCGCCCAGGGGCCCACCAAGGAACAGCTTTACAACGAGGCCCGGCAGCGCAACATCAAGGGCCGGTCGGCGATGAGCAAGGCGCAACTGGAGCAGGCGCTCGCTCGCTGACCTACGTGGTGGTGTACTCGGCGCGTGCCCGATCACGTGCTGCGCCCGTTCCGGCCCGACGACGCGTCGGCGATCCATCTTCTACACGCCGAACACGCCGCGGCGGATCTCGTCGATGCCCGCGCCACCATCGAGCCTCCGCCGGATCCGGACGGTGTGCGGCACCGGATGGCGACTGCCGATTGGGCGGTCGTCGCGCTCGACGCGGCCGGTTCGGTGGTCGGGTGGGGCTCGTTGCGGTCCTGGACCGAGGACGACGGCACCCACGCCTCGACGGTCCAGGACGACCGGGCGGCGCTGCTGGAGCGCGGCGGGTACCGGCACGTGTTCTCCCTGGTCGAGATGGAACATGACGGGTCACCGGTGCGACCTCGGCCGCTGCCGGACGGCGTCACCGGCCGGGCCGCCGTGGTCGCCGATGCCCGGCCGCTGCATGCCCTCACGGCACGGGTCTGGGCGGGGCGACAGTTCTTCGAGCTGCCCACCGAGGAGCAGCTTCGCGACTGGCTACGCCGCTCGGAGCTGGCGCTGTTCAAAGTCGCGACCGTCGGCGATCGCCTGGTGGGCTTCGTCGCCGTGCGCCGCGGCCCCGAGATCGAGGACGTTCAGGTGGATCCGGGTTTCCAGCGTCGCGGCCTCGCCAGCGCGCTGATCACGCAGACCCTGGCCGGGCTCGCGGAGCGGGAGGCCGGCCCGGTCCGCCTGCACACGGAGGGTCATGATCCGGCCGGGGCCCGGTCCCTGTACGAGCGGCTCGGCTTCCAGGCGGTGCGCGAATACCGTCGCTACCGCAAGCCGCTCAGCGGCTGACCTCGGGCGCCGGGCAGGACAAGCCCGATCCGCCCGGCTCAGCGATCCGGCTCGCGCACCTCCCGGTCGAAGCGGAAGTCGACGTGCCGGACGAGGAAGCTGAACGGCTCGAGGTCGCCGACGAGCGCCTGTGCGTACCGCGAGCGGACCGCACCGACGAGCGGCACGCAACCTTCCGAGCTGATGTCGACGGTGATCTCCTGCCGAGTCACCCGGTGGTGCCAGGGCTGCACGGACAGCGCCCGGTCCTGCGGAACCACGTACGCCAGCATCTGCGGGTAGCTGGCGAACGCGGGACGCCAAGGGCCCGTGCCGGGAGTATCGGCGACCAGAAACTCGCCGTCGGCGTCCGGTCCGCTGCCCGTTCCCGGGTCCAGATGCAGATCGACCCGCCGGCCGCCGTCGCGGGTGCCCACCGATGCCTGGCGCAGCAGGTGCATCGGCAGGCCTTCGCACAACAGTCTCCCGCCGAGGGCGTACGCGATCTGGTTCACCGCGGTGCTGACGAAGTAGACCCCGCGCCGCCCGGTGCGGGGATCGGTGACGTACACGCGCCAGTTGCTCTGCACCGGCGAAGGCAGGAACCGGCGGAATCGCTCGAGCCGGGCCGGCCCCAGATGGCCGTGACGGTAGGTCAGAAAACTGAGAACCGCCCGATCGTGCTCCGCGCCGACCCGCTGAATCTCCAGCCCGCGCGGCACCAAAGGCGCGAGCTCGTGTGCGGGGGCCAGGTAATTGACATAGACGACATCGACGATGGTGCTCGCCATCGCGGCGACCGGTAGCGGCTCACACAACGCCCGGGCCAGGCGGCTGTTGGCGAGCATGTTCGCGGGCAGAGCCGATGGTCCACCCGGATGGACCCAGTCCGCGTACCGGCCGTATCGGGTGCTCGGACGGCGCCGGCGCAGCGCCGACTCGGCCGCGACGGCCAGCCCCGCGGCGCCCACCGCCAGGACCCCCCGTACCAGCACAAGTGGAACCATATCGCGCTAGCCGCTCAGGGGCTGGCACCGGCAACCGAATGGATCGGCGAGTGCTGGAGAGGGAGCGGCGGATGACGGCAGTGCAGGAGTCTCTGTATGCCACCGAGCGCACCGAGGTATTCCGTGCCCGTCTGCCTGACGGCACCGCGGTGGTGTGCAAGCGCCCGCTGGGCTCCGGCGCGTCGCGCCGGCTGCGGCACGAGGGCGCCGTCATGTCCCGGCTGGCCGATGTGGCCGGTGTGCCCGGCGTGGTCTCCGATTCCGCCGCCGACGGCATGATCATCCTGCGGGACATCGGCGGGATGGCCCTCACTCAGCGTCTGGCCGACGACGGTCCGCTGCCGGCCGAGCCGCTGGTCGAGGTCGCGGTCCGGCTTGCCGCGATCGTCGCGGAGGTGCATCGCCGCGGGGTGATCCACAAGGACATCAACCCGGCGAACGTGTTGTACGGCGTCGGCGGCGAGGTGCATCTGATCGACTTCGATCTGGCCACCACGTACGCGGAGGAACGGCCTGGTTTCGGCCACCAGAGCCAGATCGCGGGTACGCCCGCCTACCTGGCGCCGGAGCAGACCGGCCGGACCAGTTGGCCGGTGGACAAACGGGCCGACCTGTACGCGATCGGCGCGACGCTCTACGAGCTGGCCACCGGGCAGCCGCCGTTCGGGCGTGGTGAGTTGGCCCGGCTGGTGCACGACCACCTGGCCCGGATTCCGGACTCGCCGGCCGGGTTGAACCCGGCGGTGCCTGAGGGCCTGGCCCGGATCATCCTGCGGTTGCTGGAGAAGGAGCCGGACCGCCGGTATCAGAGCGCCGACGGGCTGCTGCACGACCTGTTCCGGCTACGCGCCAACCTGACCCGCGGCGACGGCGGTGTGTTCGCTCTGGGTGAACGGGACTTCCCGCTCCGGTTGAGCCCGCCGTCACGGCTGGTCGGCCGGGACGCGGAGGTCGACGCGTTGCGTGACGCGTTGGCGCAGGCGATCGCTGGGCACTGCCGGGGACTGTTGGTGACCGGTGACCCCGGTGTCGGCAAGACCGCCCTGATCGACCAGTTGCGCTCGTCCGTGACGGCCGCCGGGGGTTGGTTCGTCACCGGTAAGTTCGACCAGTACCGGCAGGACGGCGAATCGGACGCGGTCAGCCAGGCCATCGCCGCGCTGGGCCGGCTCCTGCTGGCCGAGCCCGCCACCGCCCTCGCCGAGCACCGGCAGCGGCTACGCGAGGCGTTGGGCGACAACGCCGCGCTGATGGCCGCGTTACTGCCGCAGTTCGCGTCGGTCCTGGACGTCGCACCGTTGGACCCCGAGGCGATGGCGGCCGTGGAGGAGAAACGGCTCGTGCAGGCCGGGCTGGAGCTGATCCGGGCGGTGGCCGGCCCGACCCGGCCCCTGGTGATGGTGCTGGACGACCTGCAATGGGCGGCGGCCACTCCGGTCGGTTTCGTGGACGCGCTGCTCACCGACCCCGAACTCAC
>Ga0307515_10006701_pt1 | contig 22936 bp, 12 predicted proteins | sample 17_EM_MG_FD_194513 | JGI IMG/M metagenome (GOLD analysis project Ga0307515, IMG submission 194513) | Populus trichocarpa ectomycorrhiza microbial communities from riparian zone in the Pacific Northwest, United States - 17_EM | ecosystem: Host-associated > Plants > Roots > Unclassified | place... | reverse complement strand
AGGAGAGAATGTAGACAGTCGCAGTAGAGCACATTAATACATTGTCTCTTGACTTTTTACCTTTTGTAAAATATGACTTAAGCTATTATATTAATATTTTAATGTAAAAATTATTATTTTTTTTTAAAAAGTTAAGGGGGCAGTTGCCTCCTTATACCCCAGTGTGGCTTCGCCCCTGGGCACATGCGATTAGGCCATATGGGTGAGTGTGGGATGATGCAACTTTATAAGAAAATCTATTGAAGGGTGTCAAAACATGCAAACTTAAATTCTATAGGTATTGTGTTTTTGGAAAACATAATAAGGTACAGTTCAAGACAATCACACACAAGGCATAGGGGAGTCTTGATTATGTTCATACAGATGTTTGGGGTCCAATAAGGATAGCATCACGTGGAGAATATATATATATTTTTTATTTTCATTGATGACTCTTCACGAAAAGTTTAGGTGTACTTCATGCGATATAAGTCATAAATGTTTGCCAAGTTCAAGGTATGAAAAAAAGAAGTAGAAAACTAGATAGGAAGGAAAATCAAAAGCCTTAGGTCAGACAATGGTACTAGGTGCACATATTCAAAGCTTATGGAGTGGTGTGATCAACATGAGATGAAAAGACAATTCACAGTATGTAAGACACCATAAAAAAATGGTGTAGCGAAAATGATGAATAGAATAATAGTAAAAAAAGCAAGGTGTTTCGGGCTAAATACAGGGTTTTTTAGCAGAAGAGGTATGGACAGACAATCTAATAGACTACTTTTGTTTTAGAGTGTATGGATGTTTAGCCTATGTGCATGATTCTAGTGATAAGAGGTCAAAGATTGATACAAAGTCTAGACAATGTATCTTTTTAGGGCATTAAAAAGGGGTAAAAGGTTTCAAGCTCTAGGATTCAAAGGAAAACAAGGTGGTGATCAGTAAAGATGTGATTTTTTATGAAAAAATTGTGTTGTGGTGTACTTAGAAAGAAAAGAAACAAGTGCCAAAAAATTGCAGCAACAATAACTATGAGGTGCAAGTGGAGCTAGATACTTATATTACAGAAGAAAACATTAGAAATTTAGGGAATTCCAATTCATAAGATCAACAACATGATAATACAACTTTAGGTAGGCCTAGACACACTATCAAGCCACCCATCATGAATGGTTTTAAAGATTTGGTCTCTTATGCACTTATTACTAGTAGCAGGGATCCTACCACTTTTTAGGGGGCTTTACATAACCAAGATAAAAGTAAATGGATGAGTGTTATAGAAGAAAAAATAAAGTCTCTACATAAAAACTAGACATGTGATTGGTAGAACTTCTAAAGGGGAAAAGGGCGATCTGATATAAATGAGTTTATAAAAAGAAAGCAACAATATCAGAAAAAGGGTGAGAAGTTCAAGGCTTGTCTAGTAGCAAAAGGTTACTCACAGAAGAAAGGGGTTGACTAAGTGAGATATTTTTTGCTGTAGTCAGACAACCATCAGGTTAATGTTAAGCTTGGTGGCACATTTTCGTATGCAGTTAGAGCAGATGGATGTCAAGACAACTTTTCTCTATTTTGATTTGAAGGAGAAAATTTACATGGTATAGCCAGAAGGGTTTAGTAAACCTGGATAAGTACACTTAGTCTATAATTTGAGGAAATCACTTTATGGACTGAAACAATATCTAAGGCAGTGGTACAAACAATTTGACTCCTATACGATCAGGATTGATTATTAAAGATGTTAGTATGACTGTTGTGTTTATGTAAAGAGCCTTGATGATGATTATTTTATTTTTTTGTTACTTTATATGGATCATATGCTTATTGTTGCAAAGAGCAAGAGTGAGGTCAATAAGTTAAAGATTTTGTTGAGTAGAGAACTGACATGAAAGATTTAGATGCTAAGAATCTTAGGATGAAGATTCGTAGAGATAGAACTACTAAGAGATTATGGTTATCTCAACGTAGTTATGTTGAGAAAGTGTTTGAAAGGTTCAATATGGATAATGCAAAACCAACAAGTACACCTTTAGCAAGTTATTTCAGATTATTTATTGCATAGTACTTGAAGATAGATGATGAAGTGAAAGACATGTCAATGGTCCTTTATGTAGTGCAGTGATGTGTTTGATGTATGATATGGTTTGTACAAGACCAGATTTGGCACACATAGTCAGTATGGTGAGCAAGTTTTTATCAAATTCGAGACGACAACATTGGGATATAGTTAAGTGGATCTTTAGATACTTGAGGGGTACTGCAAACTATGGTATTATGTTTAGTAGACAACATGGTAACCCTTCAGTTATGAGATATATAGATGCAGACTATGCAGGGAACTTGGATGATATGAGGTCTACCACAAGTTATGTATTTACTCTAGTAGGGGAGCCTATTTGTTGGAACTTTATTTTTCAGTCTTTAGTTGCACTATCTACTATTGCGTTAGAAAATATAACAATGGTTGAGGCTACTAAAGAAGCCTTATGGCTTACAAGTTTGGTTAAAGAGATGAGAATTCAGAAAGGTGGAGTTCAGTTACATTGTGATAATTAGATTGCCATTTACTTGACAAAGAACCAAGTGTATCATGTAAGAACAAAACACATAGATGCGAGGTTTCACAGGATTAGAGAATTGGTTTCTTTTGGTGAACTCTTACTTGAGAAAGTTCACACTTATAAGAATGCAGCAGACATGTTGACAAAGCGTGTTACCATAGATAAGTTCAAGCAATGCTTGAACTTGACTTTTATATCTAGATGCAGGATAAGAGATGTCCCAACCTATAATCCCAGGTGTGAAGTTTTCCTTACTTTTCTTTTAGGGGTGGATATTTGTCAAGGTGGAGATTGTTGTAGTTTGTAGCTCATAGATAGATACCAGAGTGGAGTGTACCAAGCGAAGCGGAGTGGAAGGAGAGGAAAATTAGTAACGTAGCTAGAAAATTTATGGCCAAAGGGAAATAAAAGGGAGGTTTGTGATTTGAATCTCTAACTAGTCGAAACAAAGCAGTAGTATTCAAGTGGATATGAAGATTAAATTGTAGCAGCTCTTTTAAATGATAAGAGTTCATTTTATAGAAAAACAAATATGAGTTCTACAATGACCTTCCATTGTTCAAAATTAATATCTTATTATTGTAGTTTGTGGATCATATTCCATTCTTAAATAAGGATTTATTTCTTATTTTGTTGTCTGGGATGATTAATAGGTTGAGGGGTACGGGGGAAACGCACCCAAAGTATGATAAATAATATTATGGAAAAAGTATTAATACTCCTTGGATAACTAGGATTCCTTAGGCGATTTAGGGTTTACTATAAATACATATCATGTAACCTTATTTTGACATAGCACAAATAAAATCTCTTCGCTCTTGTGGATATAGGCATATTGCCGAATCACGTTAAATCTTGTGTATTTTCTAGTTTCTCTCATATTGCAACATTCATCTATAATTGTGCAGGTTTTTAACAACACTCATCTTATTAGAGAAATATTATCTCTGTTTATGACAATTCTAATCCTTGTGCAAAAGTTCTTAAGAGAAATTGTTGTTATAGAACTAGTAATGGGAAGATAATCACTTTTTAGAATGATGCGTGGACTAGTGGCACCACCTTAATTAAGGTTGGTATTCCTAGCTTTATTTCAACTTGCAGCAGATAAGATGATCACTATAGCAAATTTTGGGTTTTAGAATGATTCCAATTAAACCAGAAAGATTCTTAAAAAATAATAATAACTGAGATCTTAGGATACTATCTAAGAGCTAGATTTGTTGCTTTTAGTTTCAATTGCGAGTCTAAAACTAAAACAAGAAGACAAATGGATTTGGTTTCATGATAGCTTTGGTGTGCTTAGTGATTCTTTAAAGAGATGGCCCTGTAGCTTTAAACTAGTTTTGTACCTACGCTTTGCCGTGGGGAGATTATTTTTTTCAATAAAAAAATGAATATACAAGCACTTTTGTTGTAATCTTAGATATAAGAAATTCCTCAATCACAAATCAAAATGTTTATACATGTATCAAATTAATTAAATCTATATTTGATTAAGAAATAACTAAGATTAAGATATTTTATCTCGCAATACAAGTCACGTACTTAATTTTTTTAACAACTATGATTCCTATAATATTATTTTTATTTAGTGAAACATATTTTTTATATCTTAATTATATAACAATAAAGCAGATGATAATTTTTTTGTATGAAATATATTTTCAAAAAGTATAAAAACCATGATAGGTTTGTGGGGCTGAGATAGCAAATATAGATAATCAAGAACAAATAGTGAAATTGCATTATTCTAGGTTTGAGTTAAATAAAAAAAAATAGATCATCGATAACAAAGAGTGAAATTTTTTTTTTAAAAAAGATAAAAATTCTTGTTTAAATACAATATTTTTTCATCCAAAAAACCTTGAAAAACTAGTTTTTCAAATTTATATAGAGTTTGAAAAACATATTTGAAAGGTTCTCCATGGTTTTCCAATACAAGTTTTCAACTATTTTCCAAATAAAGAAAAAAACATGAATAAAACACACACACACACACACACAAGCACTTTTTAACAATATAAAAAAAATTTAATATTTAATTAGTGATGTAAATTAGGTTTTTCTAGATGATTGGCCAATGCTCCACTACGGATCGAATAAAGAAAATTAACGTAAAAAAATAATATACAGACGTTGCTAATATGTTTTTTAGTAGTAAGAAAAACATTAATTGTCAACTAAAACTTCAATGCATACATTTAATAAAATATATTGAGAATTACATACACCAATAAATTTTAAAAAGAATTATTAACACTAAGTAAGGACTAAGTCGTGAAGCTAAGAAATAGATATCGATTAAGTTATTAAATCTTGTGTTGTAGTGAACTCTTAAGTTTTTCTTTTATTATAAAAAATATTTTTTTTCTAAGAAGAGTAATAATTTAAATTTTATTAAAACTAACTAATTTTCAAGTATAATTCTTTATTTTCCTATTAACATTATCAATTTCAACAAAAAAATCTAACTTTTTGCTATATTCCATCCATTTAATAAAAATTAAAAGCAATTAAAACACATAAAAAATATACAATCTCAAATAACAATAAAAAATGTATTTCTCTAATTAAAATCCATTTACCTCATTAATGTGCTCAATTGTTTCAGAATTGTTTACCAAAATATTTTTTCTTGACAACATTTTACCATAATTCTAAAGCCAAGTTTTAATTAAAAAAATAAAATTTTGATAATTTTAATGTTAATGTATTAAAAAACATAAGAATAAGACAACATTTTGCTTATTGACTCGGCCCAACAAGTCGGCCCAACAAGAAGGGTGATGTGAGGGAAAATCTTTGGTAGCATGATTAAACTCGGCCCAACAAGTCGCCCTAAAGACCATCCAACGTGGCTTATTGACTCTCTCAGCTTTCAAATTAAACTTAATGGAGGTTGACCCAAGTCATTCAATTGACTTGACGAGTTTAAAGATGACCTATATAATTTGGTCAAAATTGAGGTTGACTTAAAAAAATTTCATGAAATCATTTTTTTATATTGAAACAAAAACATCTTAGATCGACCTGGGGCAATCTATCAAATTCATCCCCATGTCATAGACTCGTCTTGGTTTAATAATTTTGTTTTATTGAAACTATTTTTATTTAATTATAAGATAATAAGAATAGACACCTACAAGAAAGTCACCAAATGTTAAAAAACATTATGATGGGCTATACAAAAAGATTGCTCGTTAGTATTATAAGAACATAGCTATAATCTTATTAAAAAAATCAAATGGTATTTAATAAACACCTAAAATGTATTTAAAATTAATTCAATGATTTAACAAAATTATGTATATGATAGGAGAGTTTGGATACTAGAACTAAAGAATTTTTTTTCTAGTTCAGAGTTGTACTTTTTTTTTTCTTGAGTCATTTCTTTTGACTAGAGTAAAAACCTTTTTGATCAAATATATGATACATTGGTGCTCCTCCGAGGTAAAGTTTTATCTGTACCTTTTTATCTTGAATAAATTACATATAAATGACTTTTGTAACGAAGAGATATGTTACAAGATAATGATTTAAATTGTTCCTTTTGTAAAAAAAGAAGAAGAGATTGAAACCATAACTCATACAAGATACTGTGAACTGGTTTGAAAGTTATGGTCACGGGTGGTAGATTGGTTGGGAAAATAATTGATCTTGCCTTAATCTCTAGATGCATTTTTCTTATTATGGAATGATGGGGATCTATGCATAAAAAAGGTGTGGTGTTTATTCTTCGTTGGTATAGCTTGGTCTTTGGAATGCTTGTAATAATCTAGTTTTTAATGAGAAATAAATATACTAGGATGTTGTTTATTATTGCTTTCTTTATCGGGTTGCTATTTGGGCAAAATATAATGATGGTAGTTTTTATTATACGAGGTTAGATTTACTTTGTTCATCAAATTGTATTCTTATGTGGACTAATAAGACAAATATGAGAAGTAATGTTTCTTGGCTGTTACTTCTTATAGGTATTCTAAAGTGGAATATTGATGCCTTTTCAAATGGCAAACTAGGACGTTCAAGAATTTGTAGTGTTCTTAAAGATCATGAAGGGAAATTCCTTTGCATTTTTTCTTGTTCCGCAGGTAATATTGAATCTAATGAAGCTGAAGTCTTGACAATTCAAAAAGCTATGCTTTTGAGTATTTTTTTTTTAAGCTTCTACAAATTAATAGGCTATGGAGTCAAATTCTTACCATGCTATTACTTGGATTAAAGGAAAAAAAAAATATTATGTGGCCTTGGTACTTGTAAACTAAATTCAATGATATTTCCAATACCTACAATAGGCCTCTTACTATGTGTTTTGAACATGTTCACAGAGAGAAGAATCATGTTGCAGATTATTTGTTGAAGCAATGAACTTTTAGAGAAGATGACTTAGTTATGATTGTGGGTTATTTGGTTAGTAAGTTTTCTGACTCATATGAGTTTTCTTTTTATACTTTTCTCTCTGATAAGCCATGTTCTTAATTGATATAATAGATGTTCAAGAAATCTCTCACATTTAATTAAAAAAAACAAAATTATGTATGTAATATATTTTTAGTTAATTAATTCGAAAGAAATTAGTTATTTAATTTTAAATAAATTTAATTTAATTTGAAATAAAAATAAAAATGAAAGGCCGTAACATGCCACACATTTTATTTTATTTTAAAAAGAAAATAAGTTTGCATTGCCTACAATGGCAGACGAATCTTACTAGATTATCGAGTCCTTTCTTTTTGGAAAAAAAAAACTAGTTTTTCAAGCATTATTTCATCTAAAAACTTCTAAGGAACACCTTATAATCTCAATAAACCCGTATCTAACCTCAAAAAAATGTTTAATCTCTTGAAAAGCAAAAACATTCTCCCAAATAAAAAAATAATCTTTATCCCCAATCTACTTTTGAAAGATTATGGTTAAAAAACCCTTAATGGAACTCTTCATAAAATAAAACTCATTGATACAAAGAATGATTTTTTTAGTCGTCGAAATATGGTTAACTGATAACTTTCTTTCTCCTCTCATGTTTTCAAGCAACTCTCTCTACTCTCTCTAATTCAGGGATGGAAACATGAACAAAATGATACTTTGGATCACAATGTGAAAACCTTTGATTTTTTAAAATTTATTCTCTAATATTTAGTATGACATGTCATGTGTCTCCCATTTTTTTAGTTTATTTTATAATATAATATTTAGGATGATATATCATCTGATTGCAATTAACATAATAAAAAAACCATGAATTTGGTACAACTTAGGTAGTAAATATAATAGAAGAAAATAAACCAATGTGAAAAGGAGTTTGTTTGAAACTTGAAGGTCAACCTAAGCGACAACACTATTGTTTTAGTGTCACATTACTCGATGACACATTTTGAAACTTTAGTTGGTTGACACCTTTCATGAGAAATTGATCGATCAGTAATTGCAAGAAAAAACAAAATATCAAAAGAGAAAACCTTATTATAGAGGTGAAATTAGACAAAATAAACATCATTAATGCAAAGAGAAATGTCTGAAAAAACAATAGAAAGAAAGTAGTAAGAAGCTCATTATATTGGGTAGCAAAAAGCACAAATAAGTCGACAAGCTTTGTCAACAGGTCATACCAAATATAATGAGTTGAGCAACCTAGAAGCTTGAGAATCAAATGCATTAAACTTTAGGTCGTAAATGAAAATACATGTAGTGGTTACTACAGTGAACATGATGATTATATCATTTGTTGAGAATATATTGAAAATGACTTGACAAAGTAGTTATAGTAGAGAAAATGATCCAAAAATAATCGTAAAGCTCGTAAACAAATTGACTAAAATAATAATCAAGCCCTAGGGAGAGGGAGAGGTTGTGAAAGTTGTATGTTTGTACAAATAATTATATATTTGTATTTTGATAATTTGAAAGGCTACATAGCTATATATACAAGTTTATAGGCACTACAAATAAAAATATAATCAAGATGTCCTTAATATTATCATAACCTACAGTAAACTTTTTATTTTGAATCTTATGGTTTTCAAAATGTTCCACATCTATCCTTTGAGTTTAATTTTTTTCTAATATTTCCTATAGGGTTGGAGAGAATTTTCAATATGGATATTTCATAGCAATTATCTAACTAATCTTAATAGTAGGGCTATTTTCATTTATTTTATTTTGACAAAATTTTATTAATTCAATTAAATTTTGTTTTAAAAAATCATAGGTTTTTTATAATAGACCCATCGAATATCATTCAATAATAAAAATGAGACCTACTATCCAATCATGATTTTCTTTTATAATCCTCTCTAAAAACACTTATCACATCATCATTAACAAATTAAAGCAAACCAATCAACCATCGAATATACAAGCATTGATTAAGAACTTGAAATTTACACGAGCAGTGCTTGAAGTTTATGCAAAGGATGTGATTCTACCTAATGCTGGTGGGGATTGTCTGAGGAGAAGTGGTTGTTGGTACGGTAAGTTGTGTACAACAGCATAGTGGTTTTGCTATTGTTGTTGAACAGTGGAGTTAGGGTTTTGTCTTTTCACTTCTTATGACTATGAAGAAGACGATGTTAGTCTTAAGTGGATTTTTATATTATTTGTGTATTAAATTAGCAAAAGATAAATAAAATCCCTTGATTTGTAAATGGGTTAATATTTATGTTTAGTATTATCTGTTACCTTTTTCATGTTTTTCTATGTAGGTTTTGATAAGAGAAAGTCGAAGATATCCAAGTATTTTTATTAATAATTACAATCAAATTTATAAAAAGGAAGAGAAAAAAAATAAAAGAATAGAGATCTGGTTTATCATCAATTTTATTGTAAGAAATAAACTAAATGACTTGGATATTTTACTTTTTCAATTACTGTGTACTTGTTATTTGGCTTTTTTTTTTCATTTTTTTTTCATGACCATGATTTTCTAATTTTCAATTAAGTCATTTCACAATTATCTTAATTGAGAATTGATTTTATAGTTTTACTAAATTAGCATAGTATTAGGTTCTTATGATGTCGAACAAATATATTGATGGTCGGTTTGTCATAACTCAATTTTAATCGACTAATTTTTCAATGTTTTGTCATATTATGGAATCTATTGTAAAATAGGAAATATTATGTTTTCCATGTATAGATTTATCTTGTGTAGTATATGCTTTCCCTATATAGATTTATCCTGTATAGTATGTTACACTATAACACATGTATATTGCCTTAATCATATAAACAACAGAGGTAACTACCTAATTATGCTAGCCTCCTAATTATCACAAACTCTATTTCAACTTGGTATCAAAACCTTTCTATCTAAACATATTTGCATCTTTTTCTCCTTCACTTTGACGACGCAACTCCTTCTTCTCCTTTCTGCTACAGACATGTTAAGGTCTGTTTCTTCTCTACTTTAGGTTGCCAAAAGAGTAGTGTAACCTTATCTCTTTTCCTCCTAGCTCAATTCTTCTTGAAAGTGTCGCGATCAGCCTTGCCAAACATCTAGTTCTACTGTGTCGTGCGATCAGTTCTTCTCCAACTTGCTGCAGAATTTGGCAATTTCGATTCTAGTCTCCTTCTATTAATAGATCCTGCATTCTTCCTCAAATATGGATCATTCTGTTATTGCTATAGCTGGTATTAATGTCAACCCTTCTTTTTCGACTCCTGGGCTGACTACTACAATCAATGCAGTCATACTTCCCTCTACTGCGACAACAACTATAATTCCCATCTCCAACATACAACAGGTCATTAATCTCAAACTTACTAACACCAATTATTTATTTTGGTGCATGTAGATGAAGCCATATCTGATTGGCCTAGGAGTTTTCTTGTTTGTCGATGGCTCGACTCTATGCTTTTCTTCGCATGACCTGTCTAGTAATCTTTCTGCTGCTTCTACCAATTTCAGTTATGGTCATTCCCAAGCGTTTCTGACATGGAAATAGCAAGACCAACTCATCCTCAGTGCTCTCACTTCCTCTCTCTCAATCGATGTTCCCATCTTGTGGTTGATTGTCTAACCTTTGTTAGTGTTTGGTGCACCTTAGAACATGCTTTTGCCTCTCTATCCAACTCTCAGATTGTGCAATTGCATGGCTTTCTTCAGGATCTTCGACAAGATGATGATACTATCACCCTCTACCTGCAAAAAGCTAAGGGATTATTTGACGAATTAGCCACAACAAGCAAACTTATCTCCCCCACTGATTTTAACCTATATATTTTTCGAGGCCTTTGTGGTGAATTTCATGATTTGGTTACAAATATGTCAACCAAAGTTGAGCCTCTTCCTTACTCTGAGCTTCATAATCACTTGTCTACACATGAGTTTTTACATAGGAGCTCTCTTCAATCCATTCCGACTGCTGCACCACTGCTGCCCACACCTACGCAGCCTCCCTCTGTGTAGACAAAAGATCCAAGATTAGTTTTGGAAAGAACATTTCGTTTGTCTTTGCAAACTTACTAAGCAAAGCACTTAACAAATCTTTGCTCCTTAAGTATTGTATAGATGGGGCATCTGTTGCTACCTAAATTTTGACTCCATTTTTTTATTTTTTTTGTTAAAACCAAAAATAGCAAAAAAACAACAAAAAACCCAAAAAATATGTTCTTAACATCTTTATATCAATTTTAGTTTCTTTTCCAAAGAAATAAATTAAAAAATCTATTTTCGATGTGTTTAGTTGTTAATGCACTTTTTGAGTTTACATTGATGTTGCTCTTTTTCAAGAAAATCAAAATAGAAAAAAAAAATAGAAAAACCAAAATGAACAAAGGGGCTAAATGTGAAAAGAAAAAAGTTGAGTGACCAAATTATTTTTAGGTTACTTGGTCACTAAGTTTGCTTGGAGACCAAGCATTTAAAAATAACAAACTTAGGTGGTTGCACCACACACTTAGAGGGGAATTTAGGAGAGGATTAGTTAGAGGAAGGAAAACACACACACACATATGGCCTCATCAAATAAAAAATCCCTTCTTTTAATAAAACCATTTGCCTCATCAAATAATTAAAAAAAAGAGCCAGACCATCCATATGGCCTTCACCACGGATGACAACAGCGAAACCAACCTCACGGTGACAACAACAAACCTCACTAGCTTCAATTTGTGATCTTCACATTTCCTTTCCTAAGGTGGTAGAGAATCAACACCAATAGACCTATAATCTTTTACTCCCAGTCGATTATAGTGAGGAATGACAACGCCTCTGAGCCTCTTCTTCATCTCACCTAAAAACCAATAACCCTTATCACCGACATCCATTGTAAAGCACCATAAGCTCTTCCAATGGATGACCCAAACAACCATAACAACCCCCATTTCTTCTTAAGACTGAATCAGATCAACATCTTAACACCAACGAGCAACAAAAATCTGCAGTTGAGAAGCGAATTTGTAGTGAAGAAGAAGAAATAAAATTGTTTTGTTTGTGGAGATTTGTTTTTCGCAGGTAATGGTGACACTTATCGCAGGCACACAGAGGAAGAAAAGGACGAAATCTCATAGATTTGCTTTTTTCTTTTTACCTGCGGCGACGTGTGTTCCATACGCCTTTAGTGGTGATGGCGCGTGGATACATATGCCACCACTATTCCTCCAGCACCAAAATCTTCCAGCATTGTTCCCGAGTTCCAATAACTTCTTTAGATTATTTTTTATCTTAAGGTCTATTATGTAATTTTTAGATGTTTAATGTGTGTATTTAAATTATTGTTTTATAAACATGTGTAATGTTCTTAGGTGTGTAAGTAAAATAGAGTAAAAAGAGAATGTGTGTGCATGTGTTTATTTCCTTTTTTTTTTTTACTTTTTGTTAAATAAATGATAAAAAAAGGGGAAAGATAAAAAGATAAATTTTTTTAATAAAATATTTTAATTGCATACGGCCAAGTCTCTCAATGATAATAATAAAAATCATATCTGGCTTAAAAAATAAAATACATGGTGTGTCTTAGTATTTGTTTTTATATAAAATTCAAAAAATACATCTTTGCATGCATTTTGGATTTAATAACTAGTTTATTGGATCCATGAAAACTTGGTCGATATTTCAATAACCCTTACAAATTTTAATTCATATAAATTATTGACTTACAAGTAAGATGATATTTAAATATCAGAAAGTGACTAGAAAATTTTCAGAATTATTTTGAATATTCAGCAATATTAATTGGGAGTATTTGTTTTTACCACAATATACGAGTTGTGAAAAACTCTTCCGTCTTTCAGTATAGGTGAACCCTATCAAGGCATCTACATGAATCATTTCTATAAGAATTCGGTACATGAGCCTATAATAAATTTGAAATGCCAGATTTATTCACACAAATAAATCTTCACTCTAAGCTATAGACAAACCACTGATTAGGAACTCATCAAAACTTTTAAACCACATTCAAACCACATAATGTAGCTGACCTCAGGTAGGGTGTGTTAGGGGTATTAATACATTCCCTAGCCACAACCAATCACTTACCTTTGGAATTTTGAATAAGACCAGTACACCTGGGTTTCCTAACGACCCTGAACTAAACAACTAGATGGCGACTCCCTTGACTCCTCGACATCGTGCTTCCATATACGAGAAAATCTATTTAAAGCTTGTTCTCAACTAAATATATTATTAGTCCAATTTTCAAATTATTGTTATCATCAATATATATATAAAAACATTAATGTATGACCTAAAGGTCATCAATCTCCCTATTGTTTTTATGATGACACTTAATATGCAACTTATATATGAAATATATGTCTCCCCCTATATTTTGCAGTGCAATATATAGGAGACATTTAAACAATTTGTTTTTATCTAAGCAAATGAGATAAAAGTTTAATTTGAATAAATACTTATGTATCAAGAAATTAGAATTTATCCCCCTAAATATATGCTTATCACCTTCTTTATTTTTTTGCAAAGATTCAATTCATATCTATTTCTACCCCTTTGGCATCAATAAAAACATAATATGAAGAGATAAAAAGATACAGAAAAATATAATGGAAATTGTAAAAAGGAATAAACCATACATTACATAATCTTAAAATATAATACAAGATTCATTACCAAATAAAGGAATACTTAAAAACACAAAAGCATAAAACATAGACAAAATGCAAATGTTCTTGGTATAATGATCTATGGTGATGAATAACAAGATAACAAGTTAGCCATCATGCTCTTTATCTTTGAAAATTCATCGGCCATATCTTCCTAAGTGGTACGCATGTGTGATAAGTCATAGACGATGTGTGATTGTGTCTCTCTAATGTAATGCATATTTGTCTCTAACTGTGAAAATCAACTCTCTATCCTAGATGGCCAAGAACTCGAGGAAGCTACTTCAGGTGATAAAACAGGTAGTGGTGTTTTAAACATAGCTTCAATTTCATCATTATTACCTTCGTATTGTTCTTCCTCTTCATGCTCTTCCTCAACATAAACTCCAAGATGGTCTCTAAAAACCCATGCACCATCTTCATTAAATACATATTTCATTTTGGTGAGGGTCCTATTATCTATTTCCATGAGCTAATAATATAGATTCCTATCTATACCCGTCAATAGAATTTTGAAATTCTCAAAAATAGATGTCAAAGTTTTACCATAAGGAAATACTTTCTGCTTTTTATTGTAAGCCATAATTATATTTCTAATCATAATGTACACAAGATTAATCAGACGACCTCTTATCATGCAACGAATCAAACACATGTCCATAAATGTGACCTTATCATAATGCCCTTTCTTTGGCAAAATGTTATGTGCTATGATTCGGTGGATAATATTAGGTTGTAAGAGTAAATCTTGGCTCTTAATCTTAGCACCCGGTGCAAAGTCCAATGTACCAATGTGCAAAGCTATTGTTTCATTGTACATAAAACCTTTTATAGTAGGTATAATTTTTATCTCAAATACCCTAGGTCCTTTATTTAAATACTCAATATATTCCTAAGAAGTTGACAATCAAATTCAATGTATTTATCTTGCAAGTTACTGAAAATTCTAGGCTCAACATCAATCTTTATATTAGCAAAAAACATTTTAATCAACTTAGGATAGCTAAGGTTTCTTCAAATAAAATAAATTTCTCTAGCCCATAGATTCATGGATTCCATCAATACCGAAAGCACACAAATCAATTCCTAATCCTTTGTCAATGGTTGCAGACCTATTTGCAAAAGAACTAAGAAATATTTGAACATTATCACCTGGTATAAGGTATGATCATTGACCCTTTTGCTCATTGATTTGACATCTCTTTGTCATTTCTTGGGTGTCATTGCTCTAATGTATCCAAGAAATAACCTTGAAAGTGTTATTCGAGATAATATGGTGAAATCTTGAGAGGGGGTTCAGTTAAGGTTTTATGTTCTTTAATTGGAGGTTTTCTGCTACTGTTGAAAAATGACAGGTATAAATATACTGTCGAGCAGCCAGTTCCTTTGGTTTAAGTTAAATTGGTCAACCGGTTAAAACTCGAAACAAGAATTTCCCAAAATTCTCTTGGGATCCTTTCTTCACACTTAAAACGAAACCTTTCCATGTAAACATTATATCCTAAAAGCAAAGGAATCGAGAGTTGAAAATTTCAAATTTTTGATAGTAGCAACATTATTAATGCTCTGGCTTAACTTGACAGTCAATTAATCTAGTTGTATTAATAGGTCAACTGGTTCATATAAGATTCATGTTTTTCTGAATTTTCTCTTTCACATATGTTTTATGAGTCAAAATATATCTTTTTATCCAATTTGTAGAATAAAAGACTAAACAAACTCAAAAATCAAAATCTCATAAATTTGATAGTAGCCATCCTTTATTTTTCTGGATCAACTGATCAGGAGGTTGAACTGGCTATAACGAACTGGTTGACCGGTTCATCTTAGACTTATACTTTAAGTGAATTTTGGAGTAGAACAAATATTTCATGCTAAGAGCATATACATTTTATCACTTAAACATGTTCAACTTATTTATAATAATGTATATACATATAAATAATACCGCAAATATCTTTAGCATGAATAAAGCCTAAAATTCTTCTTATTTCACAAAAGCAGTATTTATTTAAAGGCTTTGTGAATATATTTGTTAATTGGTGTTTAATGCCCACAAACTCAAGTACAATATCTCCTTTAGTTATGTGATCTCTTAGGAAGTGATGTATCACTTCTATGTGTTTTGTACGTGAGTGTTATATAGGATTCTTATATAGATTTATTGTACTAGTGTTATCACACTTAATAGGTACATGATCAAATGCAAGTCCAAACTCTTTTAAGGTTTGTTTCATTCATAATATTTGAGTACAACGACTAGCCACCGGTATATATTCTGCTTCAGTTGTTAATAGGGCTACAAAGTTCTGTTTCTTACTAGCCCAAAGTACCAGTGACGATATTATAAAATAACAAGTTCCACCAATACTTTTTCTATCAATTTTACACCTGGTAAAGTCATCATTCGAATAGCTAATTGAACTCAACTTGCTTACTTTCGGATACCACAACCCTAAATCAATTGTATCATGCAAGTAACAAAAAATGTGTTTTACAACAATTACATGGGATTCTTTAGGACATGCAAGTAACATGCACATAGACTAACACAAAACATAATATCAGGTCTACTTGCAATTAAGTACAAGAGTGAGTCAATCATACCTCGATATTTGGTGATGTTTAGGTTCTCACCATCTTTATCCATATCAAGATTTGATGAAGTGCCTATGGGTGTATTGACTTCCTTGACATGTTCCATCCTAAATCTCTTTAAAAGATCCTTATTGTACTTGCTTTGGTTGATGAATATGTCATCCTTTTTGTTTGATTTGCAATCTAATGAAGAATTCTTCTTGTATGAACTTTGCAAAATCCTTACAAAGACATTCATCAATGGCACCAAATATTAAACCATAAACATAAATTTGCACAATCAATATATCTTTTCCTTCTCTCTTTGTATAAAAAGGTGGTATCAATTTTACCAATGTTAAACTGTTTTCAATAAGAAAGGTATTGAGTTTATCATACCAAGATCTAGGTGCTTGTTTTAAACCATGCAAGGCATTTTCTAGCTTAAAACCATGGTTGAGAAAATGAAAATTTTCAAAACCTTGAGGTTGCTCAATATACACTTCTTCCATGATAAAATCATTTAAAACTGCACTTTTAACATTTATTTAGAAAAGTGTAAAGTTGGTATGACAAGTATAGGTAAGAGCATTCTTATTGATTCTAGTCTAACTACCGGTGCAAATGTTTCATCATAATCAATACCTTCTACTTGATTATAACCTTTGACAACTAGTCTACCTTTGTTTCTAACCATTGTCTCATGTTCATCAATTTTGTTCCTAAAAACCCACTTTGTTCCTATGATAGATTGATTTCTTGGTCTAGGGACTGGTTCCTATATAATATTTGTTTCAAATTGTTTTAGCTCATCTTGCATAGCTAAGATCCAATTATCATCCATTTTGACTTCAAGAAATGATTTAGGCTCTATATGCGAAACAAATACAAAATGACCACTTATATTTCTAAGAGATGCTCTAATCTTAGTACCTTCAAAAGGATTGTTAATGATTAATTTAGGAAGGTGAGAGCTTACATACCTTAACTCTTTTGGTGGAACAAAATAGTTACATACCATCTATTATTGATTGCATGTGCTTGGTTGGTTTTTATCCATTCCTTCAATAATGTCCTCTATAATGGTCTTGTCATTAAGAATTAAATGTCTAACACTTTTATTAATGTCATCTAGAATCTCAACAATTTATCATTTTGAGTTTCCTGAAATGCGATATGTATGGATTCTTCAAGACAAACTGTTCTATTATTATAAACTCTATATGTTTTGCTTGAGGAGGAAAACCAAGGAAAATTGCAAGATTGGATTTTAAATAAAATTTTTCTAAATTGTCTTTGATGTTAAGAATAAAACATTTTGAATAAAAAAATTTGAAATACAAGATGTTAGGTTTCCTCCATTTCCAAAGCTCACAAGAAATCGTTTTTAACTCTAGTCTTAAAGTAACATGATTTAAAACATAGCAATAGGTGTTTATGGCTTCCACCCAAAAACATTTTGTTGGGGAGTTCTAGGTGTTGAAAGGTTATGGTGGTATCCGTTTTCTTCACAAAATGATTCAAACAAATCACTAATAAATTCACGATCATGATCACTTTTTATGTTTATGATGGAAAAACCTTTTTTTCATTTTCAACCTTATTTGAAAACTGTACAAGTTCATAAATAATTTCATCTTTTGATTTTAAAAACAAAACTCATGTATACCTTGTAAAATCACCAACAACCACAAACAAAATTCTTAGGTATTCATCACAAATGAACAAGCAGTTGACCAATTCATTTGGTATTTACTAAACAGTCAACCTGTTTATGCATAATTCTTGTTTTGACAATTTTAATCCTGGTGAATTCTTAGAACCGTTTTATCAATTATTTTAAATTCTTACAAAGTGAAGTGTGTGCAATCATTTTAATTTGTGTTATCAAGTAGAATATAAAAATGTATAGTGAGCACTAAATATGAATACTTAAACTAAGTCTTCATTTTACTTCCTTCTTGGACTTCCATCATACTTGTTGATGTGTTCTTCATATAAAACCTATTTAAAGCTTATTCTCAACCAAGCATATTATTAGTTCAATTTTCATATTATTGTTATCATAAAAAAAAATATAAAAAATATAAATGTATGACCTAAAGGTTAACAAATATACCTATTAAGCCATTCTAATTGTTTGCCTAAACTCAACACGAGTTTCTTTAAAAAGTGATTTAAGATCAGGGTCTGGTCTGAAGGCTCAATCCTCACTTCTTAAAACACAGGTATTGGACCTGAGAGGATGATAAATATTGAATTGAGCTTTTAAACTCATTTTCTTTATTATATCCCAAATTAAGCCTGTGAGCTATCACTCATTTAGTTTCAATGGACTTTTTAAGATCTCATTGACCCAGTTCAAATCAACTCATGATATGGTACACAAAAATGTTTTGAAACTAAAACAAATCCCAGCATGTATTCTCACCAAAATAAATAAATAAAATAATTAATAATAATGAAAATAAATAACAACAAGATATACAATAAAAGAACATCCTTTTAACAACCTTCTAGATAACATAGGTATAAAAAGTTGCTTCAACCCACTTTGTGAAGTAATCAATTGCCACAAAAATAAATCGATGACCATTACTTTCTGTAACTTTTATGAGGCCAATCACATTCATTCTCGATATCATGAATGGCCAGGGTGATGACATGTTATAGGGAGGAATTGGTGGTGCATTTTTTTTTCCAGCAAAAATCTAAAATTGTGACATTTTCTCACGTATTTAATACAACCTTTTAAAATTGTTGGCATGTGTAGCACAAATTCCTTCATGCACTTCTTCCATAGCTATTTTGGCTTTTTTTTTTTATCTAAACATCTGAGTAGAGTCTTATTAAAACTGTTTTTTTTATAAGGCTTTTCCATCCATAAAGTATTTCATAACCATCTTCTTAGCATCTTCTTGTCTATTTTATTTGCACCAAGCAGATATTATTGGCTTTTAATGAACTATTTAATATCATGGTACTATGGTTTTCCATGTGTTTCCTCTTTAACTAAGTAATAGTAAGCAATATCATTTTTTATTTTGATGCTCATGGGATGTACTTTTTCATTACATTAAATTTGGATCATCGATGTTAAGGTAGCTAGTGCATCTACAAATCGACTCGTAGCTTTGCTCATGTGAGTAAACTTAATTTTTCCAAATTGATTTGCTAGATTAATAAGGTATTACTGATATGGTTTCAACTTCTCGTCTTTTGTTTGACATTTTCCTTTTACTTGGTAAATTATCAATAAGAAATCTTCAAACTTTTCTTTTTAAAGCTGCTTCAAGCCCAAAGATACATGCTTCATATTCTGCTATATTGTCAGTGCATTCAAACTATAACTTGATAGCTATTGGATATTGTTCTTTTGATGGTAAAATAAGAATTGCCCTTAAGCCATTATAGTTGCATTTACTGCTTTATCGAAGTACAAGGTCCTTTTACTCCCATCCTCATCCTCTTCTTCAATAACATAATGTCTTCATCTGGAAACTCAAATTATAGAGGCTCATAGTCATTAATTGTATTATCCACCAAAATTATTAGTTATGATGCTCATTTTTATTGACTTTCTAATTATATAAACAATATCATATTCCACTAACATGACCTGTCATGGTGCTATTTTGTTTGACAAATAGGGCTTATCAAAGATATACTTAATTAGATCTATTTTGGATATCAACTAAGTAGCGTAATACAACATGTGATGTCTAAGTCTTTGATCACTCCATACTAAGCCATAACAAATCTTCTTTATGAAGGTGTATCGGGATTCACTTTCAGTGAACTTCTTGCTCAATAGTAAATAGCTTGTTCTTTCCTTCCTAAATCATCATGTTCACTTAGAACATAACCTATAATAGTCTCCATTATAGTCAAATGTAAAATTAATGGTCTTCTTGGTTCAAGTAGGATCAACAGTGGTGGATTATATAGATATTGTTTTATTTTATCAAAATTCATTTGAAAATCCTCATTCCATATTCCTGGGTTTTTCTTACGAAGTGGCCAAAATATCAGCTCATATGTCGTTGTTAGTTAAGAAATGAATCGGGCGATGTAATTTAAACACCATAGGAAACTTCATATTTATTTTTTTGTTTTGGACTTAGGCATTTCTTGTATAACTTTGACTTTATCAGGATCTAATTCAATGCCCTTATCATCCATCACAAATCCTAAAAGTTGTCCAAATTTCACCCTATAAGTGTATTTGATGGGATTCAATTTCAGCTTGTATTTCTTCAATCTTTCAAAGAGTATTCTTAGTGTTTGGATTTGGTCTTCTTCTATTCTGACTTGGCAATCATTTTATCCATAGATACTTCGATCTCCTTGTGCATCATGTCATGAAATAATGACACGAATAATTTTTGAAAGACCAGTTAGGGTTCCTAATTACGATAAAGCTAAGTGGCAATTTCTATTTTTTATTTTTACCTTTAATTCACCAAAATTTCCCACATGACATGATTTATACTCAATTTGAAAAACTTAGTTTGAGCTTTTTATTAGACAAATGATTGAAAATAAAAGGGCTGGAGTTGAGCTTAGGTTAAAAAGAAAACCCTTTTCTGTAACAAATAGGGAGCATACATAAAAATTGAGAAAGGAAAGAAAGAAAAGAGCATAAAAGAGATGAGAAATTGGTCACTCAATACACACTAAAGTTTCATAAGGTACATAAGATGTCTTAATAGAATGCCCTTTCCAAATATGATTGCAATGGCATCAAGAAAAGACTACCTCTAATATTGAATGAGCCCACACGTGCCACCTCAATACGACGACTCCTCTCACGTGCTAATGCAAATGTTGCACACGTCAGATCTTTCACTTTTACTTTGTTCAATTTAGTCCCTCAATATATAATGACTTTTTAGTTGAGTCTCAATTTTCAATCTACCTAAGGGAAAACCTTTTTTTTTTTTAATTTCATCTTTGTTTTTCTAATAATATTGCAATTTAGTAGTGAATTTTATCTAACTCGAGGCCAATGAAGGCCCGTCATGGGAGAGAAGAAAAAATAGGAGGCGAAAATGATAACTAACCTGGGTTACAAATTTGATGGTTAACCTAAATTGATTGAGGTCGATCCAATATGTTATTGAATCAATATTACACAAAAAAAAAATCACACTAAAGTCAGATTGTTTTTTGTCTTGATTAGGTAATGAAAATCGCTTAAGAAAAACTATATTTGTTTATGCATATACTTCTAAGTTTATTTTAGTTGACATATATATTTATTTTTCATTAAACAGTCTTAGTATATTTTTTTGCATTGCATAAAAAAAATGATCTGACCCGCTATAAAGCATGAGACAATTGCCTAGTGTAAACTATTTAGATTTGGAATTCTTATAAAATATGAAGGCAATATTAGAAAATTAATATTACTTTTTTTTTATTTTATGTAAGATTAGTTGTTTTAACTATAGTTGTTAAACCCGATTTGACTTAGTGAATTGATCAAAATATTAATTTGGTGAAACCCAATTAACGTGACATCATTCTTAATAATCTATTTGATTTGATCAAACCTAGTCTAAACCCGATCAAGTCAATAACAAGGAAAATTCTTTTAATAAAAGAATGAGAAAAAATTATTTTAATAAAAATGGTTAACCCGGTGACCCATGAGTTGACTCGATGATCTAGTTACTCTTGATCTTTCCCGGGTCAGTTATGGGTTGAGTCTGACAACTATGTTTTTAATATTTCCCTTTATTTACAACCTATCTTTTAAGTTTTGTTTAGAGGATTGAACTTTAAGATATTTACTAGGCTATTGGGCTATGATTTTAATACCATATTGAATTTGATTGTTGAATCTGAATTCCATTTAATAAATTTAAGCGTGCGTTTTTCTAATATTATTTTTATTTATTATGGTGTGCAAAATTTTGCTTCTTTTTTTCAATTTGGTCTTCAAACTGTTTTTTGCGCGATTGCATCCTTTTTAGGCCAAATTCAAGGATAATTGAATCAAATTTGTTGACTAAGGATAAAATTGAAAGATAGAGGACTAAAGTATAAAATGTACTATAAATGGGTGATGGTTTCAAAATTCACACAAAAAGTTTTTTTAATTCAATTTTGGTATAAAAGTTTATTTTTTTATATTTTAATTTGTGGTTTGAGAAAGGAGAGAGAGAGGTCATCGAATTTTGGTGATAGAGAGAGAAAAAAATATCATTGGCTTTGATTTTAATCACTAAAATGATCGATTTTTATGTGAAATGATTCTATTTGATAAAAGGAGTTAAACTTAGGTGCTTTTTACCTTAAAAGTGCAAAAAAAAAAACAAAAATAGATCATAATTTTTTTTTTGTTTCGGGTTGAGTAAATGTTTTGGAAGGAGTTTTTTATGAGCGTTGATAGGTTTATCAAGGTATGTAGGGTATTTTCTATGTGTTTTGAGTCAAAATAGATTGAAAATGAGTTTTTGAATAAAAATTATTTAGCCTGATTTTTCAACCATTAGAATAATCAAAATTTGGATAAAATCAAATAATATATTCTCTGATTTAATTCAAAATAAAATAATTAAGTTAATGAATTATAATAAAAAATATTAAGGGTCCAAGCATGTGGACCCTTACGAAAGGGGTTGAGCATTGGGAAGCTGTTGTGGGGTCTAATAATTGACTGTGCATGTTTAGAGAATTAAATGCAAGTTTGACATTTTAGAATGGTCTCTACTCTACTTATGGCTCCACCTCCAACACATCTTCAT